>JABLTO010152915.1_pt1 | contig 147506 bp, 130 predicted proteins | sample 7160091 | NCBI WGS metagenome assembly JABLTO01 (sample SAMN14651225, study PRJNA627086) | human gut metagenome | isolation source: feces | host: Homo sapiens | reverse complement strand
TTACCGTTGCGGATGATTTGCGCGTAAGCGTTGCCCCAGAGGAGAAGGTGCGTCATGAGGGTTTCCCGGAACACGAAAGAACTCATCTCCGGGTTTGGCTCATCGTGGAGCAAGCGGTAGAGCGGATGGTCGAGCGCCATTGCCTTGCCGCCGCTGTCCGTGTATTTGTATAGGTGCAGCGGCAGCCCCGCCACAGCCTCCGACAGGATGCGGACACAGGAATACACGGCAGTCATCTGCATGGCCGAGCGCTCCGTTACCGCTTTGCCGGAAGTCGTGCCACCGAAGAAGAAAGCATAATTGCTGCCTGCTGTTCTGTCTTGAGGCTTGTCCCTTGATTTGAAAAGTCCACTGAAAATTCCCATTTGTATCCTCCTGTACTACATATTCATATAAACAAAAGCCCGCGCGAGTTATATACTGACTCGTCGGGGTCTTGGTGGCGAATTGCACGGTCGAGCGCCATGATCGTTGCTACTCACCGTCAATGCGCTCTGTGCTCTTTTCCTTATCCGGTTTGATATTGCCTGCGGGATCTGTCCGCACATAGATGTTATCCATCATCCATCGCAGCGGGGCGTTGCCGCCGTGGGCAACCCTACCTTCGAGTACCAGCTTCATGAGCTCTTTCGTCGGTGGACTCATATCTTTGAATCCCTGCCCGAATGGAACAATTGTAAAACCTGCGTCCGCAAGGTCTTGGCTCATCTGCACTGCGCCCCATCGGTCGTATGCGATCTCTTTGATGTTATACTTGGTGCCGAGCTCAGTAATGAACTGTTCGATGAATCCGTAATGAATAACGTTGCCTTCGGTTGCCATGGCCGAGCCTTGCACCTTCCACACATCATACGGTACATGGTCGCGCCGCACTCGGAGGTCAATCGTATCCTCCGGCACCCAAAAGTACGGGAGAATATAATACGGCTCGTTCTCTTCGCGCGGCGGAAACACAAGTACAAATGCCGTTATGTCCGTACTACTTGAAAGGTCAAGCCCGCCGTAGCACTCTCGGCCAATGAGTGTTTCCGGATTTACGAGGGTATCACATTTATCCCAAGCGTCCATGGGCATCCAGCGCACCGACTGCTTCACCCATTGATTGAGTCGCAGCTGCCTAAAAAGATTCTCTTCCGCTGGATTGTCCTTCGCACTCTGGTAGGCAGCGCGGAGCTTCTCTACATCTACGGTCACATCCAGAGATGGATTTGCCTTGTACCAGTTGCGCTCATCCGACCAATCCGCGTCATCATCGATGCCATAAATCACAGGGTAGAAAGTCGGGTCGTTCTTACGTCCGGCGAGAATGTCCTCCGCCTTTTGATGTACCTCCCAGCAGATACTGTTCCTATCGGTGCCTGCCGTTGTGATCAGGAAGAACAGCGGCTGCTTTCGCGCGTCACCGGAGCCGTGGGTCATAACGTCATACAGCAGCCGGTTCGGCTGGGCGTGGAGCTCATCGAAAACGACACCATGAACGTTCAGCCCGTGCTTCGTATAGGATTCTGCCGACAGCACCTGATAAAAGCTGTTGAGGGGAGTGTAAACCAGTCGCTTCTGGGAAAGCACTGGCTTGATGCGTTTCTTCAGCGCAGGGCATTGCTCCACCATCTGGCAGGCGACGTCAAAGACGATGGATGCCTGCTGCCGGTCTGCTGCGCAGCCGTAGACCTCCGCGCCCCATTCGCCGTCACCGGCCAACAAATAAAGAGCGACCGCTGCTGCGAGTTCGCTCTTGCCTTGTTTCTTCGGTATTTCAATGTACGCCGTGTTGTATTGCCTATATCCGTTTTCTTTAACTGTCCCGAAAACGTCTCGCACAACTTTCTCCTGCCACGGCAGCAGTTCAAAGTTCTTACCATGCCATTCACCCTTTGTATGTTTCAGGGCGGATATAAAGGCAACGGCGCGATCGGCGAGAGTGGCGTTCGTAATGATTTTCTTTTCCGGGACAATGATCTTGTTGTCCGCCAATCGCTCTGTCCCTCCTATATTTTTCGACAAAAACGACAGCGTCCAACGCTGCCGCATTCCTCCTTATTTTGCTGTATCTATGAGCGTGACCTCTTCACCGATCAGCTGTAGCGCATCGTTGTAGCTGTCCGCGCTCTGCACACGCTCCCATAATTCGTTGTACGCGGTGATTCGGTTCTGCTCTCGCAGCAGCAGCCTGACCTGACCGAGGATCCAGAAGATGTTGCCTTCGGGACCGCGACTGTCATATTTCAGTACCGGCTTCTTCATTCGTCGATCCTCCTGCATCTGTCTTCGCCGTATGCGACCGATAAACCGCAGCCGTTGTCCCATCTGACCATGATGCTGCCGATGTCGTCGACACCTCTGACCGTACCCTTCGTCCCGATCGGAGGTGCCTGCACGTCATACATCTGTACGAGTTCGACTCTGCAGCCGACGGGGTATTCTCGGCGCAGGCGCTCGACCGTCTCTCTTCTGGTTCCGAACATCGTCAATCCCTCCTTACAGCGTGTACTGGTGGAGGATGATGTCCTTCGCCAGCTCGGTTTCTTCGTCGATGGGCTTTACGTCCCAGCCGCGATCGTAGTTGCAGACGATTTCGCCTTTGCGCTTCAGCATCAGCTTCGAGACGCGCCCGCCGCCGATCCCGTACTTGGAGCCCTCCGGGTACTGTTTTACCCAGTAGTGGTAGATCCGGTCATGGACTCGGATCGTGCCTTCTTGCCAGTTGCTGCCCGTTGGCCGGGTTTCCTTGACCTTGATCTTGAAGGTCAGGTGGCCGCTGTCGTTCATGCTGAAGTCCTCGACCGGGCAGGCGCTGTATTCGTCTGGGATGTCCCGTGCGCTGCCGGTGAAGATGTTCGTGCGGCACCGGGTGTTCAGCAGCGTGACCTGTGCGTTCCGGCTGATCAGGTCGTAGAAGCTTTCGAGTGTGATCACTGCGTCCACCTCCTTACATGCTTATGAGCGTTACGCTCATGTCTGCGTTGAGGCGGGTTGTGTACCGGTGTTCGTTGCCTTTCCTGTCTCGGCTGATCACGCGGATGTCGCCTTCGTAGGAGCGGTACATCCTGTTGAGCGATTCGCCTTCGGGGAGATGGGCTTTGACCTGCTTGATCTGTTTCTCTGTCATGGTGGGGTTGTCTCCTTTGTTTTTGGTAGGACAATTAAGCCAGAGAAGAACGGGAAAGTCCAGACCAAAACCTCGAAATTAGCAGAAAGAACACAACTAAAAAGCGACCGCAGAACCGTGTTCTGCGCCGCTGCTGCTGTCCTTATTTGAGCATCTTAAGCGCCTCAATCGTCCCGTCCGCGAAGAGTTTTTCGATGTGTTCGACCGCCTGCTGTTCTGTCCATCCGCTGTTCTCTGTGTAGTAGGCCATGAGCGCCTTGATCCCTTCGGGGCGGGTACCTGTCTGTTCGCAGAGAGCGTCGAGCTTCGGGGGCAGGCCGTGCTGCGCTGGGTTCAGCTTTTCGACCGCTGCCGCCGCCGCGCGTTCGGCTCTGCCTGCGGAGACCTGTGCGATCTCTGCTTTCTCGAAGGCGTCGAACTCTGCTTCGGTCATGTCTTCGCCCACCAGTGCCCACAGCGCTTCGTGCGCCTGCATCGCGCACCGTGCTGCCATTCTGGCCTGATCCGCGAGCCGCCATGCTGCGCTACATTGACCTTCGCTCGCTTTCCGGATGGCCGCCGTGCTGAATCGATCGGCTGCCGCTGCTTCGTATTTGCAGGCGTCCGCTGCTTCTTTTCTGGTTTCGAACATTGTCGCCGCCTCCTTACATCTCGAATCCGGCGCATCTTACGATCTCACCAATGGCGTTGAATGCCCGCTTCGGGCTTGAGTAGTCACGGGGCTTGTCTTCGCGTCTGCCGTCGCGGATGATCTTGACCAGCGGGATGCCGTAGCTCCTGCTGATCTTGATCTCCAGCGTACTTTCGCTTTCGCCGTACCACACGACCTGCGTTTTCTTCGTCCAGCGCCGTGTGAAGATCTGCCGTCCGTCATAGGTGAGTTCGCCTTCGTAGTTGAAGCCGTGCTGCGCGACCAGCGCCTGCATGTCTTTCGTTGCCTTTTCCAGTGTCATGTCGGGTGCCTCCCTTGTTTTTGGTAAGGGTATTAAGCCAGAAAGAAACGAGGAAGTCCAGACGCAAAACCGAAAAGCAGAAGAATTAGCAGTTATAACATATTCGTCGTGACCGGCTGCTTTTTGCCTCCGCGCACGAGCTCGGCGTGATCCGCGCCGGTGAATTTCAGCCAGCGTTTGACGATCACGTCCGCATATTTCGGATCGAGCTCCATCGTGTAACATGATCTGCCAAGCTGTTCGCAGGTGATGAGGGTCGAGCCGCTGCCGCCGAAGGTATCGAGTACGATATCATCTTGGCGGGAACTATTTTTAATCAGCCTTGCCAATAGCTTCAGCGGTTTCATTGTCGGATGATCTGCGTTACGAGCGGGCTTGTTCTCATCGATTACCGTAGTAGAAACCTTATCGCTGAAAATGTCCCGCAGGAGCTCACGCATCTCTTCCTTCTTCAGCTTGTTGATATCAATGCGCTTGTCCTCGATCACCGTTGCCTGCGTCCTGTCGTCCACGAAGTAGTGGGAGCCGCCGTCTGTCCAGCCGTAAATGCAAGCTTCGTGCTTCCACTGGTAATCTTGGTGTCCCATCGTGAATGCATTCTTATTCCACACCAGCATCTGGCGCACCTTGCCGAGTGCCTCATTCGTCGCTCTGCGGAATGCGCCGCCAACCGTCTCGGCGTGCCAAATGTAGAACGGTGTGCCGGGTTTCATGACCTCATGCATTCGGGTGAATGCTGCGATCAGGAACGCAAGGAACTGTTCCTCCGGCATAAGCTCGGAACATGCCATGACTGTTTTCAGCAGAGCCTCTCCATATGCTTTTGCGCGCTCTTTTCCGTCTGTTGCCTTTGCTTTCAGGATTTCTCTTGAGCCGTAAATATCCGGAGCGGTCTCAATCACGGCAAGTGCCTTCGCCTGTTCTCCGATATTCAGATACAACTGTGTAAGTTCGCGGATTACGCGGTGACGCGGCTCTCCATCCTCCATGGTTTTCAGCAATTTCTCATAAAGCGATATTGCCTCTTTCCACTCCGAATAAGTCCGATGCCTTTCGGTATCCAGAATATCGTATCCTTCGCTGTCGGATAAATGATGTTCTCCATAGCGAACATATCCTGCATTATATAGTACCGAGGCGAGGCAAAGCATGATTTTTTCGTTTCCCGGGAATTCGATCAAGGCGTTCCTTGCAAATGAAATACATTCGCCGATGTTAATATCCACTCCGTTATTTTGAAAATTCATATTTTCGATTTTCTCAACCAACATGTTGATTTTTTGTGAACGCTCATTGTTGTAGCCGAAAAGTTCGTCTATCGAAACGCCGAAATAATGAGCAATGGACGGAATCATTTCCATGTCGGGGTACCCGCCGTTTGCTTCCCAGCGCGAAACCGCCTGTGACGTCACACCGATTGCCTCTGCAAGTGTTTCTTGTGTACGTCCGTCCCGCTGGCGAAGCTCGCGTATTTTCTGTCCCAGATTAAGTTGCATAAAAGCACCTCCAAATTTTATTTCACCGGTGTGATTATAGAATAGCACAAATTTTTAAAAAAACAATTATCAATTCATTGTTTCAAATTCAAGTAATAATTGAATTGGGCGTGATATTGCCTGATAGCGTATAAAAGCGATTGAAAATAGGCAGACATACCGCCATAGGTGGTGCATCCCCTGAAAACCGTGTAACAACAGAAAGAAAAAGGCAAAAAGCCTTGAAAACTTAATGTTTTCAAGGCTTTTTTGGTGGCGCGCCGTAAGGGATTCGAACCCCTGACCTTTTGGTTCGTAGCCAAACACTCTATCCAACTGAGCTAACGGCGCTTATTTTTCAGTACTTGTATATAATACCACATCAATCGGGAAAAGTCAAGAGCTAATTGACAATTTTCTTACTTTTGCATATATAATTTCACTTAAATGTTTTGCCGGTGTACAGCAGCCCGATAATTATGCTTCTTCGCATAAAATCACCGAAGAAACAAAGGCACCGACAAAGCGGATATAAATCTCCGTTTTGCCGGTGCCAATGATTCAATAATAAATCACGCCTGTCCGATTAGTTCTTCTATAATATTCAGAATCTTATCTATCGTAGCTTCGGTAGCAATGATCGGCGGTTTCATAAGCATTGCCGGCAGGCAGTTTGCCTTGTATATCTGCGCCGATGCGTCGATGCAGTGCTCCTTCATTTTAGAAGCAAACGCCGCCGCCTGATCCACGGAATGAAAATGAATTGCCGCAAGATGTCCGAAGCCCTCAACATCGCAGATAATATCGGAATGTCTCTCCATAACTCCGCGAAGTCCGTTTTCGAATCTCTCGCCGAGCTTTTCGACAACCTCGCCGTTTGTTCTCATAAACGTCATGGTTATAAGGTACGCGAGAGAAGCGAGCTCTTCCTGACCGTTGGTAACAAGAGCACCGAACTGATTCAGTATATCCATCTCGGCGGTCGTTATGACCTTGCTTGCGGGATACTCTCCGCCGGGGAATCCTTTACCGACTATTGCAAAGTCGGGATGCAGCCCATAAATACGGAACAGGAACATTCCGCGATACCACATGCACGACTGTATCTCATCGCACATGGTAGGAGTATCATACTCGGCGCAAAGCTTGTATGCCGCCTGCAGGAATTCCTTCGTAAGCCTTATTCCGCCGTAATTCATAAGAATTATCTCATGCATAAAGCCCGCAGTCTTATAAATTCCGGAGTTGTATTTCTTGATCTTTTCTTCAAAGTCGGCGATATCATTGATCATCACCGGAACTACCTTGTAGAGTCCGTTCTCTTCCGCTGCATCACGAAATTCCGGCCACAGACCGCGGAATGTCTGAAGAAGGACCGTCGTACCGTGATAGTTGCCCTCGACGCCGCCGTTTTTGTCGCCCATCACGAAGAACACAGGTGTTTTTCCGTGATACTTGGGTTCTGCAAATGTAGCGTCCAGCTTGTAAAAGCGTGCAAGCATCATCTTGAATGCCGCTTCACACGAAAGGCTTCCGGTCTCAAGATTTATAACACGGTTGAGCACCTTGGGTTCAGTCGAAGCAAGAACCTTTGCGGTAGCCACTTCGTCTTCCCATTCAATGCCGTTTGCAGACTGCACAAGACGCTTTTCCATTAATCTGGTAACATAGCCTCTTGTATTGTTATGGGTTGCGTTGAGTATTCCGAGACGGCGCGCGTTATCAATAAGACGGTAGCCGTTAAAGCGGTGTCCGAGCGGAGTATGATAATGCTCGCTCTTCCCTGTCAGATACAGTTTTCCGTCTTCGCCGAGTCGATAGTTGGCAAATCCGGTAACGGGAGACATCCAGTCGGAGGCAGCCTTCATATAAGCGTTGGTACCGGCGCCCTTGGTATCGGAAGTGAAAACGGGAGCTATCTGCTTACCCACGGAGGAAAGGAGCTCGTCGTTTTTCTTCTGAACCTCTTCGGAATAAAAATCGATCTTTTCGGATGCGATTTTCGCAGCTTCCTCGGCGTCCATCATTCCGAGCGCGGAGTTTGCTGCACAAAGTGCGCCGATATAGTCTTTTCCGAGAATATCCTCAAGCGAAACTTTCTGATTTATAAACATGGCAATTCAACAGGCCTCTGAGCTCAAAGGCATCCTTTCTTTTATTTTTCGGTTTGAGCAGTCCGCGCTCAGTCTATGTCTATGAGACGGCGTTCCTTATAAGAACGGAGAGCGGCAGTTTGCACTTTATGAGAAAGGAGGGTTTCTTCGGGACGTACCAAACCGAACGGAACCTCACGTCCTTCGATCTCGCAAATAAACGTCGCCCACATCTGAAGGATAGAATCCGTAAATCCGAACTCGAAAATTCCGCCCGTTATGGTGGGATGCATGGTTTTGAAGCCTATGCCGAGGCGGCACCACGCCTGCTCCTTATCCCACGAATCGGTATAGTAGAACGCATTGGGGTCGGACGAATTGAAGCGGGCGGAAGCTTTAACTCCGTATACTTCAAGTACCCATTCATCCGTTGATCCGGGCGACATGCGCTTAGTTTCGAGATACATCGGGAAAATCTCTCCGTCCTTATCCTTGACATCACAGCAAATCGTTGCGTTATCCCATGTGAGGCACGGCACACGTCCGCCTTTTCCGTCCGGACGTTCCTTTACGATCTTCGAAAGCTTGGCAAAAGCGTTGAGCGGCTTCCATCCCATACGGAAAGGAACATGCTCGGTATGTATTCCGAGGTCTCCCATGCATCCGTACTCACCGTTTATCTCGATCATTCTTTTCCAATTGATCGGCTTTTTCAGATCCATATCGCTCGAATGGCGGAAAGCGGAACGCACTTCGATAATCTTGCCGAACTTGTCATCCTTTATCCAGCGGATAAGCTCCTGACAGCCGGGAAAATACGGAAACTCGCTTGAACAGCGAACCGTAACCTCGGGATGAGCTTCACATGCGGCAACAATTGCGGCATTCGCCTCTTCGTCGATTCCGAAGGGCTTCTCTCCGAGAAGATGCTTTCCTGCGTTGATTATATCACAATAGAACTGCTTATGAAGGTTATGCGGAACGGCGCAGTACACCGCATCCACTTCCGGATTTTCGATTATCTTATGATAATCCGATTCATTGTATTTGATGGTATCGAAATTTTTGAGGAACCATTCCTTAGCCTTGTCCGACGTATCGCATACCGCGATAATCTCCGGACGTGTAATGTCCTCGGTAAGATGGCACCAGCGGGCGGCGGCGGAAGCAAATTCTCTTCCCATAAGTCCGCATCCGATAATGCCGAAACGGATAGTTTTACTCATATCAAGCACCTCGTTTAATTAATGAAAGTGGATTTTACATACAGCAAGATTATAACACGGTGTACGAAGTATGTCAATAAATGAAGGAGAAACTTTCATATCTTCCGAATCAAATTTCAAAAGTTTTCGAAACAATCCTCGCCGCAGACTCGACAAACCTTACGCAGGGGCGTGTTCTGTAATACTCATCGGTACGCTCCGACGGAACGGGGCTTGTCTTGATCCCCTTCAGAAGCTCCCGGCAGACCGTACTTCCGTTCTTTTCCCGAAACTCTTCAAGCATCCCGTTTACAAGAGCATACAGTTTTTTCTTTTCCTCCATATCGTTTGCGGAATCATACCCGGCGATCACCCCCGCGATCATCGCCATAGCGGAGACAGCGCCGCAGGTTTCACGCGAGCCCCCTATACCTCCGCCGAATGCGGAAGCAAGCCGCAGCGCATCGCTTTCGCTGTAACCCGTTGCATCGCAGAACGCTGCAAATACCGCCTGCGCGCAGTTTCTTCCCTCAAGAAAAAGTTCTCCTGCCTTCTTTTCACGGTCCATAAGTCTCCTCCTTTATCGTCACGCAGCTTTTTCACCGCGTGTAAGTTTTTTAATCCAATGGTATCTGTTTGCCTTTATTGCCGCAACTCCGCATTTGAAAATCTGATCCGAATTGAGACAAAGCACAACCGCGACAGGCGGCCAATTGAATACAAACGCCGCGCAGAACGAAAGCGGAAGGACGATTCCCCATATACTCGCAAGATCATTTATGAGTACAAACAACGAATCTCCGCCGCCGCGTATGATTCCGGTTATTACCGGCATTTCATACGCCGTTCCGACCCCGGTGAAGCAGAGCACAAGGATAAACTGTTTCGCCATGGCGTACGCTTCGGGCGAAAGCGAAGAATAAAGCGAAAGCACCGGTTCTCTGAGGATATACAGAAGCACTCCCGTGGTAATTCCTATCAGAAGGAAAATCGCCTGAAGCGTCCTTACATATTCCTTGAGTTTCGGCAGACATTCATCAATACTGTCCGAACTTCCGATCAGTTTTCCTATTATGACAGCCGCCGCGCTTGATGCTCCGACCGAAGCGACTTTAAGCACCTGATACAAAGTCGTCGCAGCCGAATTAGCCGCAATCGCCGCATCCTGCATATGACCGAGAACAACCGTCTGAAGAGCGGTCGAAACGCCGAACATCGCGCCGACCAAAGTAAATCTCCACATATTTTTCAGGTAATCCCGAACTGCGGCAATACCTGGTCTGAGGATATCGGAAAGTTTCGAGTGAAGCTTTTTGTCAATGAAGAAAACATAGAAAACAACGACTGAAAATTCGGCAAAGCGTGCGACAAGCGTACCGATTGCCGCACCGGTAACGCCGAGCTCGGGCGCGCCGAAATGTCCGCCGATCAGCACATAATTCACGGAACAGTTTATAAGAAGCGTCATAACCGATACAACAAATCCTATACGAACGGTCTCGACGCTCCTCAGCCCCGCAAGAAAAATGTTCGTAAGCGCAAACAGCGGGTATGTAAAGCGTATGATTCTTATATATTCACTTCCCTGCGCAACAATCGCCGGAGACGTTGTAAAAAGTCCGACAATCTGAGTCGGAAAAAGGCTCGCTGCCGCAAAAACAATGACCGAAAAAGCCGCGCCCGTATAAAGCGCGCTTCCGATTATTCTTCTAATTTCGGAGGTACGCCCCTGTCCCCAATACTGACTGCATATTACAACAGCGGCATCTCCGCACCCCATCACGATCTGCTGAAAGATAAACTGTATCTGGTTCACTGCAGCGACACCGGAAAGTGCGGTTTCGCTGTATGACCCGATCATCACATTGTCCGCAAGATTTACGGAAAAAGTGATAATATTATGAAGTATCAGAATCCAATAAAGCGAATTGAAAGTTTTATAGAAGTTTCTATCGCGGCTGAAAATCATTTTCGGCATCCTCTTTTTTCGGCATCTCCGCTATTATACCACCGAAGAATGAGGATTTCAATGGATTTTACGAGCTTTTTTCTTCTTGTCATTTAAAAAGGCTTGAAAAGCCGAAACCGTTATGGTAGAATATATGGAATGAAGAGAAAAACGAAAGGATTTTGCCTTATGGAGTATAAATTTTCCGACAAACTTGCTTCTTTGAAGCCCTCTGCAATACGCGAAATTTTCAAAAGCCTTACCGATCCCACGATAATAAGCTTCGCAGCGGGAAACCCTTCCCCTCTTTCTTTCCCCGTGGAAGCTCTTTCAAAAATATCCGCCGATATTTTTGCCAATGATTCAACGACGGCGCTTCAATACAGCATTACCGAAGGCTATGTCCCGCTGAGGGAGGATGTGGTTGCACGTCTCAATAAAAAATTCAGCATAGACGCAGATGTGAATAACACAATCATTACCTCCGGCGGTCAGCAGGGGATCGAACTTGCCTGCAAAGCGCTGTGCAATGAAGGCGATGCTGTCATATGTGAGAATCCCTCATTCATCGGCGCTCTGAACGCTTTCCGCTCTTGCGGTGCAAGAACGGTCGGTATCGAGCTTGAAATCGACGGAATCGATCCCGAAAAGCTCGACCGTCTCATTTCCGAAACGCCCGACGCAAAAATGCTCTACCTCATTCCGACATTCCAGAATCCCGCCGGAATCACCACCTCTCTCGAAAAGCGCCTTGCGATTTACGAGGTTGCAAAAAAGCACAATATCATAATATTCGAGGACAACCCCTACGGCGAGCTCCGCTTCTCGGGTGAAGAAATACCCACATTCAAATCCATGGATTCCGAAGGACTTGTGATATATTCGTCCTCATTCTCAAAGATACTCTCTTCGGGAATGCGTGTGGGATACGTCACCGCTCCGATTGAGATAATTCAGAAAATGGTTGTCGCAAAGCAAAGCGAGGATGTTCACACGAATATTTTCTTCCAGATGATGTGCCACAAGTATATTTCGGAATACGATCTCGACGCTCATATAAATGAAATACGTAATCTTTACCGCGCAAAATGCGATCTCATGCTCAAAACGCTTGATGAAAACATGCCGAAGGAGGTCACATACACAAGACCCGAGGGAGGACTTTTCATATGGGGAACACTTCCCGACTCCGTAAACGAGCCCGAATTCGTAAAAAAAGCCATAGAACATAAAGTGGCGGTCGTTCCCGGCGAGACCTTCAACTGCGATACGTCAATGCCTTCGCAGTCGTTCAGAATGAATTATTCCACTCCTTCCGACGAAGATATCGTGCGCGGTGTCAAGCTTCTTGCTCAGACCGCAAAAGAAATGATAAAGTAATCCCCCTTTTCCGTTAAATAAAATACGACGAAAGAAAAAGAGGTCGCCACATTGTTTATTGACAGAACCAAGATATATGTTAAAGCCGGAGACGGCGGAAACGGCGCGGTTTCCTTCCGACGCGAAAAATATGTTTCCCACGGTGGACCGGACGGCGGAGACGGAGGAAACGGCGGAAATATTGTTTTCCGTGTCGATAAGGGATGCAACACACTCCTGACATTCAGACACAAAAGAAAATTCGTCGCGCAGAACGGCGGAAACGGATCGGGATCAAAATTTCACGGTGCAAACGGCGCCGATGTTATAATCCCCGTTCCCTGCGGAACTATCATCCGTTCGAAGGAAGGACTTGTCATACACGATATGTCCGACGGCGAGGATTTCATAATGTGCCGCGGAGGTCGCGGAGGCTGGGGAAACCGTCATTTTGCAACACCTACGCGCCAGGCTCCGAGATTCGCAAAAAACGGTCTTCCCGGTGAGGAAGCCGAGATCGAGCTCGAGCTGAAAATGATCGCAGATGTCGGACTTGCGGGGCTTCCCTCCGTCGGAAAATCCTCGCTTCTCGCAGCAATATCGAATGCGCGTCCGAAAATTGCCGACTACCATTTCACCACACTTGAGCCTAACCTCGGTGTTGTCTCCACGGGAGAGGAACGCGGCTTTGTCATGGCAGACATTCCGGGACTTATCGAAGGGGCTGCCGACGGAGCGGGGCTCGGACATGAGTTTCTCAGACATATCGAAAGATGCCGTCTTATCGTTCAGGTAATCGATGTTTCCGGGATAGAAGGAAACGATCCCGTCGAAGATTTTCTCGTAATATCGAAGGAACTCGAAAACTATTCCGCCGAGCTTGCCTCGCGCCCGAGAATAATCGCTGCAAACAAATGCGATACTCTTCCGAATCTCAATACCACTGAAATCACAGACCTTCTCGAAGCCGCGGAAACGCGCGGATATCCCGTTGTGTTCATTTCCGCTTATACGGGAATGGGGCTTAGCGAGCTTGTAAAGCTTATCGACCAAAAGCTCTCCGAGCTTCCGCCGACGGTAAGATACGAACCGGAAGTCACTCTCGGGGAAATCGACGAAACGGCGATCTCCGCCGAAGGCGTAAACGTAACACGCGACGACGACGGAGCCTATGTATGCGAAGGCGAGTGGCTTGAAAAGCTTGTTAACCGCGTTAATTTCGATGACCGCGAATCGCTTATGTACTTTGACCGATCTCTCCGTAATTTCGGAATAATAGACAAACTCCGCAAAAAAGGCTGCCGTGAGGGCGATACCGTTCGGATGTACGGACTCGAATTTGATTTTGTTGACTAAACCAATGAAAGGATTAATATAATATGGAACTTACAACAGTACGGGAATTATACCGCAGCACCGCCGATTTTGCCGACAAGGAAATCACCGTAGGCGGTTGGGTGCGTTCGATACGCGCATCAAGAGCCTTCGGATTCATCGTCCTCGGCGACGGTTCGTTCTTCAAAACTCTTCAGATAGTATACGACGAAAAGCTCGGAAACTTTGACGATATATCAAAACTCAACGTCGGCTCGTCACTCATCGTTATAGGAAAGCTCGTTGAAACTCCGGATGCTCCTCAGCCGTTTGAAATTCATGCATCTTCCGTCGAAGTCGAAGGCGCTTCCACTCCCGATTATCCTCTTCAGAAAAAGCGTCATTCTCCCGAGTATCTCAGGACGATCGCTCACCTTCGCCCCCGCACAAATCTGTTTCAGGCTGTGTTCCGTGTACGCTCCCTTGCGGCATATGCGATTCATAAATTCTTTCAGGAGCGTGATTTCGTGTATGTACACACCCCGATCATTACCGGAAGCGACTGTGAAGGCGCCGGGGAGATGTTCCGCGTAACAACGCTCGATCTCAATAACGTACCGAAAAACGGCGACGGTTCAGTTGACTTCACAAAGGACTTCTTCGGAAAATCCGCAAATCTTACCGTCAGCGGTCAGCTGAACGGTGAGACATACGCGATGGCATTCCGCAACATCTATACCTTCGGTCCGACGTTCCGCGCCGAGAATTCCAATACGACACGCCATGCCGCAGAATTTTGGATGATCGAGCCCGAGATGGCTTTCGCTGATCTCAACGACAACATGGAAATCGCGGAAGACATGCTCAAATATATAATCAACTATGTTATGGAAAACGCCCCCGAAGAAATGGAATTCTTCAACAGCTTTGTTGATAAGGGGCTTATCGAGCGTCTCAACAGCGTTGTCTCCTCCGAATTCGGACATGTCACATACACCGATGCGATCGATCTCCTTGAAAAGAACAATGACAAATTCGGATACAAGGTATTCTGGGGATGCGACCTTCAGACCGAGCATGAAAGATATCTCACCGAAGAAATATTCCGCCGTCCCGTATTCGTTACCGATTATCCCGCAGAAATTAAGGCTTTCTATATGAAGCAGAATTCCGACAAAAAGACCGTAGCAGCTATGGACTGCCTCGTTCCCGGAATCGGCGAGATCATCGGAGGAAGCCAAAGAGAAGACGATCTCGGAAAGCTCACTCAGCGCATGGATGAGCTCGGACTCAAAAAAGAAGATTACGGCTTTTATCTTGACCTCCGCAAATACGGTTCCGTCCGTCACAGCGGATTCGGTCTCGGATTTGAGCGTTGCGTAATGTATCTTACCGGTGTTTCAAACATCCGCGATGTAATTCCCTTCCCGCGCACAGTCGGAAACTGCGAGCTTTAAATCAAGAGATCTCTGCTCAAAATATAAACCGACAGCATATAAAAAACAGCGTTCGATTTTTTCGATCGCTGTTTTTTATGTAATTCAGTTCTTGCTGTATACGTCACCTTTTAAACATGTCTTTCCGTTCTTCTGCCTTACTCAATCTCCCACACAAAGGTTACGCTGTCGCTCACATCGATATCATCCGGTTCGATTTCAATATCGTGGTCTGCGGCGCATGGCATCGGAATACAGCGCTCCTCTATCTCATAATGTGTGGGTGAATACAAATGAAGCTCGCCCCAACTGTAATCGATTGATACGAGACTGCCGAGTGTTACGCTTGAAGCCCTCGCTAAAATTTCCGCTTTCGCTTTTGCATTGACGCAGGCGCTCTTCAAAAGTGCGGTGCTCACCGCATCTTTATCCTTTACGGTAAATCGCACACTCAGTTCGGGTTCTGCAAAACAGGCAGTGATTGCGCCGAGAGATTTTGAGAGAAGCCGTGTATCGAAATCGAATTTTATTCTCAGACTGTGCGTCACAACATAGCCGACAAACACACGCTTGTAGCTACAGTTTCTATCCTGACGGCTCTCATATTCCGTGCCCACATTGAAATCTTCGGTTTTCAGATCATCCTTTGCAAAGCCGACCCCGACAAGAGCCGCTCTAAGTCGGTCCAAGTGGTCTGCTGCATCGTCCATGGATTTATCGTAAATCTTATCGAACGACCTGAGTGTCAGCGATATTACCGTTTGATCCGGTTTGAGACTTAATTTTCCGATCCCCTTGACTGTATACTCCTGCTCATAACCGTTTTCTCCTTTGCACTCATTTATTTTATCTGATTTTCGGAAGATCGGCAGTTACGCATTTTTCGGATGTTTTCAAGCCTGATTTTGGCTCGATGAATTTATTCAGACGATAAATACGAAGGGGTTCTGTAAATTATAGCATTACGTTTTTTTCCGCATTTCTCGATTACGCCCGTGTATTCAAGAAGCTTGAGCGACATAGATATATCGCGGCGTGACTTGGTAGAGAAGCCTGAAAATGACGCAAAATCTTTTGACGTAAACTCTCCGTCCGGAACAAATCTCCGAAGGTCTCCGGACGCCCTAATTTCAACGATATCGACAATCCCCGTCGGAATTCTGTCAAGTCTGTGAGAGCCGCGCTTTCCGCCGTTTCCCCATCCGTCCCGTATACGGTACTCCGTAAGCTCAAGCATAGCGCAAACAAAGTGCAGCCTCTCATTTTTGATGATTTTATAAAGACGGCACATCTCGGGCAATATCTGCGCGGCATTTCCCCTTTTCGGAGATTTCCTCTTTGATTCAGCCACGCCGGTTTCCGGATCGATCCAGACAAGCGACTTCATAGCCGCTATGGGATAAACAACCGTAACATCCGAGAGCGAAAGAAAAACTTCCAACCTGTCACGGATCGTGCCGAAGCCGGAAGTTTGTATTTCGATTATGCCGTCGGAATTTTTAATATCGGCAATATAATTATTAACCGGAATCTCATGGTACGCCGAATCGGGCTCAAAGAAGTTTTTAAGCACCGCATGGAGCGTCTTTTCATTATATGTGCCGATGCCGCCGCGATCCTTTTCCGCAATTTCGATGCTGCGAATCGCGTCGGCAAACCTCTCATGCAAATAGCCGTCTATCATATCAATATTTGGATTTCAGCCATTCAAGAAGCTCGTCAATATCTTCTTCGGAGAGCTTTTTATCCTTATAAAGAGAATCCATCATGCTGACAAACGATCCTCCGTGGTATTGCTTTATAAACTGCTCGGATGCGGCGCGAATGTACTCGGACTTGTCCGAAGAGGGCTCATAATACCTCTCTTTTCCTTTTTTGAAAGATGTAATATATCCTCTGTCCTCAAGCCTTACAAGGAACGAAATAAGCGTTGGAGCCTTCCATGAACGCCCTTTGCCGACGGCCTCCATAAGGTACGCTGTATTTACCGGAGGAACGGCATTCCAAATAGCCAACATTACTTCGAATTCGGCGTCGGGAAGACGCTTTTCAAAATCAGGAGTATCGTTGTTTTCAGTTTTCAGATCTGTCACATTCATCTGTGTCGCCATAACAAAAAACTGCTTCCTTTCTTCAGTGATTTGAACGGTTCTCCCATAGATACGAACACGCACCACATTTAATATTATACATATGCCTAATTGTTTTGTCAACTCCTTTTGACATAAAATTTCAAAAAAGCTTTTTACATTTGCCGTTCTATTGATTTATTGTGCCATATACTGTATAATATGGGTACTGCAGCAGAAAGGGCGTCGAAAAAACATGTTGTACGATTTTTGCCCGGTGAAAAAAGAGACCGCATTTCGTGTGCTCTCTGTCATCGCGTTAAACGAGAATCTTTCAAGGAAGGAAATAGCAGAAAGCTGCGGTCTAAGCAAGGTGACCGCAGGAAAGATTGTGGATTTTCTAGCCTGCAAAGGAATCGTGGCGGAGCACACGCGCGCGGAAAGCTCGGGAGCGGGTCCTCATTCCCTGTGTGTACTTATAAACCCCAGATACAATTGCCTGGTCACGGATTTATATTCGAAAAATTTTACCACCGATATAGTCTCTCTCCGCGAAAAGCGCATGGCAGTCATACCATACAGTTATGACAATCGACGCTTTTCCGACGACAATCTGCGCCTGTACCTCCGTGATGTGCTGAAAGTACAGCAAAAATTCTCTCCGGGATATTGCATAGGAGTCGGACTTATAATGCCAGACAGCTACTATATGGGAGAAGAAGTGAATTTTGCAGACGGGGTTTCAAGCCACGGAACCGCCGTAAATATTTCCCGGGAAATTCTCTCTCCGAAAAGAATCGTTGCAGGAAACAAGATTGAACTCACTTTAAAATATCTCTTGTCCTCAAAAAAATATTCAAACAAAAGCAGCATAATCTACATTTGTCTAACAGATAAAGGAATCCGTACCGCCGCGCTGATAAACAATACCCCCGTATATTTCGCAAACGGCAGATATGCCGATATCGGCTCCGTCAGGCTCCGCGGCCGAAAAAGCGTTGACTTTCAGCTTACACATTCAAAGTCGCCCGAAGAATATGCCGATGCCGTCGCCTTTGCATGTGCGAACGCAATATTTTTTTATGCACCGGATGTAATAATCCTCGATTCGGAAATACACAAGTATATAGTGGGGCTACGCGAAATGGTTATTTCATCGCTCACTGATTATTATGCAATCGGCGAAAAAATAATTCCCCAAATAGCCTGCCCTGACAAAAATTCTTCTGCATTTGCCTCACTCGGAATTATGTGCGCTTTGCGTGAGCGTTTTATATATGAGACAACCGAACGATTCTTTGAAGAAAAGAAATTTCAAAAGAACGGTAATAACGAAACTTCCGGTCAAACATAAAGATATATAATTTTCACTTGACAATCCGACAATAAAATTATATAATTAGACATTATATAATGAATTGAAAGGACTGATATATTTTTCATGGACGGCGACAGTATAATCATGATACTTATCATGATCGCGCTTACTGCCTGCTCTGCCTTTTTTTCGGCAACAGAAACCGCATATTTATCATTTAATCAGGCAAAGATGAAAACTCTTGCCGCTTCCGGAGACAAGCGTGCGCAAATGGTTTTATCTCTCTACAATGATTACGACAGACTGATAACCTCGGTTCTCGTCGGCAATAACATCGTAAATATTTCTCTGTCTTCGATAAGCACGGTGCTGTTTATAAAGTTTCTCGGGGACATGGGTGCCACGGTCTCCACCGTAATAATTACGGTGATCGTTCTTATCTTTGGAGAAATTACTCCGAAAACCGTATCAAAGGACTTTGCGGAAAGCTTTGCGCTGTCCACCGTTTATGCGGTCAAAGCGGTTATACTTATCTTCTATCCTCTTTCGTTTATTTTCGGGCTTTGGCAAAAGCTTGTTGACAGAATATCGAATCCTCCCGGTGAAAGCACTGTTACGGAAGATGAAATAATTACCCTGGTAGACGAAGCCGAAGAGGGCGGCGGAATCGACAGCGACGAAGGCGAGCTTATACGTTCGGCTATCGGTTTCAGCGATGTGACTGCGGGAGAAATTCTGACCCCGCGATCCGATGTTATTGCTCTCAACCGTGAAATGCCCCCCGATGAAATTGCCGAAATTTTCATGGAGTCGGGATTCTCACGGCTTCCGATGTGCGGGGATTCGCTTGACGATGTTCTCGGCATTCTTCACGAAAAGGACTTTCTTTATTCTGTAATACACAAAAGCGATGTACCTGCGGAATCACTGCTCACAAAGCCGGTTTTTGTATCAAAACATATAAAAATCTACGACCTTCTCAAGCTGCTTCAGGACGGAAAATGTCATATGGCGGTTGTGTCCGACGAATTCGGTTCTCTTTGCGGAATCGTAACCGTTGAAGATATTGTCGAGGAACTTCTCGGCGAAATCTGGGATGAACATGACAAAGTCGAAGAGCTCTTCATCCTGCTGCCCGACGGTTCGTATCAGGTAGACTGCTCCGCCGAGCTTGACGCACTTTTCGAGCTTTTCGGAATCGAAAACGAGGAAGGCGACGAAGGCGAGAGAGCACAAACCGTCAACGGATGGATAATAATCAACTGCGGCAGGATTCCCGAAATCGGTGAAACTCTTCTCATCGACGGGCTTTCGGTTGAAATAATAAAAACAGACGGCACGAAAATAATCGAGGCAAAAATCTCAAAGATTCCCGATGAAGAATGACTTTCGAATTTTCCCAAAAAGTAAAAAGCAGATAAAAATCCCGTACAGCATTCCGATAGGATACTGTACGGGATTTTCAATTTACTGTTCCTCAAAATACTTGTCTATTCCGTTTGCAACGGCGACCGCCATTTTCTCCTGCCATGCGGTACTCAGCATATTTTCGGCATCCGTTTTGTTTGTCAGATAACCGATTTCTATAAGAAGAGCACATGATTTTGCCCAATGAGTAACATAGTAGGAATCGTCCGCCGGCGTCATCTCGGACATCGGCTTCTTATAATCGGGGAAAGCCTCCTCCAAAGCCTCGCAGAGAGCCTTAGCTGCTGTCTGCGGCTGCTTCACCGGAACCTGTGAATCTTCGCTGAAATAGATGCGAACGCCGTTCACATCCTTTGTTCCTGCATATGTATTACAGTGGATCGACAGAAAATAATCCGCTCCGACGGAATTGAAATAAGCAATGCGCTCCTTTATATTAAATATGTCGTTTCCGTCATCCTTGTCGGTTTTGGGAAAGCTTTCGCCGTCATGTGTGAGAAATACGTCGTACCCGCGCCTTGAAAGCTCCCTTTCGAGTATCTTTGAAAAATCTATATTGATATCCTTCTCGGTAAGGTCACCTATATACTCCGAAGAGGAACCGGGATCGGAAAAGCCGTGCCCGGGGTCAATGCAGACCCGCTTGCCTTTTCCCGATTCCGAAGGTTTGGGCTCGGCACTTTGGGTTGTTACCCTTCCCGCCCCTGCCGCATCGGAAGTTGATACAGGAAAGTCTTCGTCATTTTCACTGCGGCAGGCAACCGTAAGAGGCATCATCGCAAGAATGGCAAGAGCCGTAATGAAGCATTTGATCTTAATTTTCATTTTTAACCTTTCTCCGGATCAAGTAACGCTGTTATGCCGCGCCGGAAACGGCAAGAACCGAAAAAATCTTCCCGGACTGTCTCAATGAATGTCACATACTGCAAAGCGAAAGAAAGCGTTCATACCCTTCATCCCACATTTCTTTTACGGAAAGATCCGGGGCAAACTCTTCTATCGCCGATGAACGTTTTACCGCTTCGCGTATATCTCTTTCGGAAGAAAGCTCACCCGCGGCATACGCCTGAACTGCAATATTACCGAGCGCCGTCGCTTCATCGGGACCCGCAACAACGTATTTGCCCGTCGCCGATGCGGTAAGAGTCGAAAGAAGCCGTTCCTTCGTTCCGCCGCCGATAATATTTATTATATTATACCTCTTTCCTGTCAGTTTTTCAATATTATCCGCAGATTTTCTGTAACAAAGTGCAAGACTGTCGAATATGCATCGCACCGTCTCTCCCACACTTTCGGGAACAGCCTGTCCGGTTTTCTTGCAGTATTCGGCAATACGCTGAGGCATATTGCCCTCGGGAGTAAATATAGGGTCGAAGGGATTGATTAACGAGCGGAGCGGCTGCGCCTCGCCGGCAGCAGCGGAAAGCTCGTCAAAAGTATAGCTCTTTCCTTCGCGCTTCCATTGACGGCGGCTTTCCTGCTCGATCCAAAGCCCCATTATGTTCTTGATAAGCGTTATCCTGCCGAAAGCGCCTCCTTCGTTTGAAAATCCGTGTTCCATTGCTTCGGCGGAAAGCACAGGCTCGTCCGCCATAACGCCCATTATAGACCACGTTCCGCTGCTCAGGAATATCGCATCCTCGCTTGATGAAGGTGCAGCCAAAAATGCAGATGCAGTATCATGTGACGGAACCGTGACAAGCGACGCTTTCGATCCGGTATACTCTTTTATTTCCGGAAGCAAGGGGACCGAAAAATCTCCCGGCATAACTATGTCCGGAAACATATCGGCTCTTATTCCGATCTTTGAAAGAATATCGGAATCCGCTTTTCTGCGGCAGGCATCAAGAAATCCTCCCGTAGAAGCTATCGTGTATTCGCTCACCCTTTCTCCGGTAAGGAAATACCCGAACAGATCCGGAGTCCATAGCGCACATGATGCATTATCCGGCACAAAGGGGCGGTACTTCATATCCGCCGCAAGCTGATACAGAGTATTTATACTCTGCGACTGTATTCCGGACAAAGCATATAACTCGGAATACGGCATTTTTGAGAAAAACTCCCGTTCCATCCCTTCTGTGCGTCCGTCTCTGTAATGATACTGAGGAGAAAACAGTGCGCCGTTCACGTCGAGATAAGCGTAATCCACTCCCCATGTGTCGATTCCGACAGTTAAAGCATCACCGTCCGCAACCGCTGAAAGAAGCGAATTCTTTATTTCGTGAAAAAGTCTGAGCGTATCCCAATAGAAAGATCCGAACACCGAAACCGGGTCATTTGAAAAGCGATGCACCTCTTTGAGTGTAAAGCGCTCTCCGTCAAACATTCCGCATATTCCACGTCCGCTTGACGCGCCGAGATCTACCGCAAGAAATTTTTCAGGCATGATTCTTCTCCCGTAAATTCATTTTGTCATTTGAGTTCCAGCACGGTAACACCGTAGTCTCCCTCGCCGTATTCTCCGGCGCGAAAAGATGCAATTCGGGGATCGCTCTTGAAATATCCCCAAAGGGCTTTGCGGAGCGCTCCCGTTCCCTTTCCGTGAAGCACCGTCACGGTTTTGACGGAGGCAAGATTTGCGCTGTCTATATAGTTGTCCACCATAAACCACGCATCATCTCCCGTCTGTCCGCGAACATCGATCTGCGGTTTAAAATCTCTGCAGACAACCGCTCTGACCGAGGATTTCGTATCTTTCTTTTTTTCCTTGCTTACGCTCTCGTCAAGTCTCAGCTTTTTTTCGTTTATACGCGATTTCAAACTGCCCATCTGCACCATGCAGTAGCCGTTTTTATCGGCGGGACTGATGACAGTTCCCTCTGTGCCGAATTCACGGTGAATGATACGGTCTCCGTTTTTCAGAGGACGAGGAAGAACGTAGTCTCCGTCGTCCTTGTATTCCACGGGGTTTATCTCATCGTCAAGCTTGCGCAGCTTGCTTCTGACATCCTGCTTTGTCTTCTGGTATTTATCCGAAAAACCCGCCGAATCCTTTTCTTTTCTGACCGCGTCAAGCTCGGCAAAGATATAGTCAACGCTCGCCCTTGCACCTTCAAGCATCGTGCGCGCCTTTTTCATCATATCCTGCGCCTCACGCTCGCTTTTTTTCAGCTTTTCGTCAAGCATCTTTTCGGTATTGCTTTTTTCGATCTCTAGCTCCGCACGGAGTTTTCTTGCATTTTCTCGTTCGGTATCAAGCTCAAAGCGCGATTTGTCAAGCTTTTCGATAACTCTTTCAAACTCCCTCGTTTCCGGATCGACATGCGCTTTGGCACGTTCTATGATTTTTGAAGAAAGTCCGAGATGTTCTGAAATTGCAAACGCCATTGACTTTCCGGGAGTGCCTATTACAAGTTTGTAGGTTGGCTTCAATGTGTTTATATCAAATTCGCACGAAGCGTTCATAACTCCGGGGGTTTCTATTGCAAAAGCTTTTAACTCGGCATAGTGCGTAGTAGCTGCGCAAAGGGCACCGGAGGCAAGGATATGCTCAAGCACCGCAGTTGCGAGAGCAGCGCCTTCCACGGGATCGGTTCCCGCCCCTAGCTCGTCGAGGAGGACAAGCGATTTCGGTGTCATTTCCGAAAGTATCGAAACTATGCTCGTCATATGCGCGGAGAATGTCGAGAGCGACTGTTCTATGCTCTGCTCGTCTCCGATATCGGGGAAAATTTTATCAAATACGCATATCTGCGATCCGCTTTTGCATGGGATATGAAGTCCCGACTGCGCCATCATGGAAAGAAGTCCGAGCGTTTTCAGCGACACGGTCTTGCCGCCTGTATTCGGCCCCGTGATAACGAGCATCGAATATTCGCCGCCGAGGCGAACCGTAACGGGCACAACATCCTTTGCGGGAATAAGCGGGTGACGCGCGTTTATCAGCGACGCCTCGCGCTTTTCAGTTATCACGGGTTCCCGTGCATCCATGTTGAACGAAAGCTGTGCGCAGCCGAAAATAAACGCAAGAAATGTTATGTTGTCGTAATTCAGCCGAAGCTCACCCGAAAAAGCGGAGAGCGACGCGGACAAATCGTAAAGGATTCGCTCAATTTCGTGCGTCTCGGATGCCTCAAGCTCTCTGAGCTTGTTATTCGCGTCAATGACTGCGATCGGCTCTATAAATAGCGTCGCGCCGGAAGCCGAAGTGTCGTGGACAAGACCTCTAACCTCGCTGCGGTACTCAGCCTTTACCGGAACAACGTAACGACCGTTTCGCTGAGTAACAATATTCTCCTGAAGATACTTTGAATACGCTCCGGAAACATACTTCTGGAGCATTTCCTTTATCGAGGAATTGGTCTGCTTTATTTTTCTCCGGATATCGGCAAGTGCGGTGCTTGCGTCATCGGCAACCATGTCCTCGCTCACTATGGAGCGGAAAATGCGGTCCTCTAAACGTTTTTCCGGCATGAGGCGTTCGAATATCTCTCTTATCGAGTACTCCGCCTGATCGTGCCCTTCCCGGATGTAATTTCCGAGTGAGCGCGTTGTTCTGAGTACGTTCGCCGCATCGAGAAGCTCACGAAGTGTCAGAACCGCGTTCTTGTCCGCGCGGTCGAGAATCGGGCGAATATCCTTTATCTGACCGAACGGCGGCATGCCTTTGGTCGTCATCATTTCTTTCGCTTCGCTTGTCCGCTTAAGGCTTCTGCGCACTTCATCCTCATATATAAAAGGCTCAAGGGAAATCGCGAGCTCCTTCGATCCATCGGTCGGACAAACTTCGGCAAGTATATTTTTTATTTTATCAAATTCAAGTGCAGTTTGTGTCCTGTTCAAATCAACCACCCTGTTCCGTAATTTTTTTATAAAAGTCAAGAGATGAATAGCTGTGCTCTATCTGATTCACAAGATATTTTTCGCACACATACGAAAGCTCTTCGAGAGATTCGGGATTCAAAGAAAATGCGAGCATCTTTCTTTGATCGGAATATACTATGTACCTCATCGCCTCAAGCACATCCGGTAAAATTTTCAGATAGATATCGGCAGTTTCATCTTCGTCGGAATTTCTTTTTTCCCTCTCGTAATCCCCACGGCAATCCGGACAAACGATCCGCCCGTTCATGACATCGAGATACATTGTGCTGCCCTCGTATTTACCGCAGCGGCAGCATGCAACGAGATCCGGACAAAGTCCGGAAAGAGCGAGGGCTTTAAGCTCAAAAGCCGCTTTCACCGCAGCCTTGGAATATTTGCCTTCGGAAAGAGCATATAAAGCATTCAGCGTAAGCCGAAGAAGCGGAACATCCGAGCCTCCTTCAACCGAAAGGTCGCAGCAAATATCGCACACATACGCTGCCAGCGCAAGGGCATCAAGATCCGTGCGTATACCGTAAAATGCCTCTTTGAGTTCACTGTCCGCAATGTAGTAATACTTTCTTTTTTTCAGAACGTAAGTATTATAGGTGTACGGCTGTGTCGTAGGCATATGCTTGCTCTTAAGGCTTTTTACGCCCTTTCCGGTAACATATATTTTTCCAAGCTCATTTGTAACAACGGTAAGCAATTTGTCATAGTCCCCGATATCGGTTTCCCTGACAACAAGCCCGTTAACGATGATCTCCTCCACGCCGCACCGTCCTTTCAGTTCGTGCCGTCAGATTTCCTTCGGATTGAAGCCGAAATTGTTAAGGCTGACATCGCTGTCGCGCCAATTTTCCTTGACCTTCACCCAAAGGTCGAGAAATACTTTGACACCGAAGAAGGCTTCCATATCCTCGCGCGCGTAAGTACCGATCTTTTTCAGTGTCTGGCCGCCGCGCCCGACGATTATTCCCTTATGTGAATTCTTTTCGCAGTATATCTCCGCGCGTATTCTGAGAAGCTCCGGAGTCTCCTCAAACTGCTCGATCATAACCGCAGTACCGTGAGGGATTTCCTCGGAAAGAACCCGCAGAAGCTTTTCGCGTATGATCTCGGCAGCGATCTTGCGTTCGGGCTGATCGGTAATGACATCTTCGTCAAACATAAACGGACCCTCATGAAGAAACTGTCTCGCTTCTTCAAGAACAACAGATACATTTTTCGAGTTCACCGCGCTTGCCGGAACGACGGCATCAAACGAATGAACCGCCGCATATGCGGCAATCGACTCCGCCAGCGCCTCACGGTTGCAAAGATCGATCTTATTGAGCACAAGCATGGACGGAAGAGAATTTTTCTTTATCTGATTTATAACCGAAAGCTCGATATCTCCGGGAGAACGTCCCGCCTCCGCTGTAAGCATAACCGCATCGGCAGACGCCACCGTCTGACGTGCGGATTTGTTCATGTATCCGCCGAGTCTTGTGCGTGCCTTATGCACTCCGGGAGTATCGAGAAAGACAAACTGTTCTTCCCCTTCCGTAAGTATTCCGGTTATTCTGTTTCTTGTAGTCTGCGGCTTCGAAGAAACAATTGCGATCTTCTCGCCGAGAATCGCATTCATAAGAGTGGATTTACCCACATTCGGTCTGCCGCTTATTGCGATAAATGCTGTCTTAGTCATATGTTAAAACCTTTCCTTCAGCCGGGACTTAACGCAGTATCCCGAGCTTGTCCATTATCTTATCTTGAAGTGAGAACATTTCATTTTCCGCTTCCTCGGATACTTCATGATCGTACCCGAGTAAATGAAGAACGGAGTGAACTGTGAGAAAAGATATCTCACGCTGAAAGCTGTGTCCGTATTCCACAGCCTGCTCTTTTGCGCGCTCCGCCGATATAACAATATCTCCGAGAACGACCGGAGCAGGTCCTTCCTCCGGCATATCGTCATCGGTAAAAGAGTACATCGGAAAAGAAAGCACGTCGGTAGGGCGGTCAACTCCACGGTACTCGCGGTTCAGCTCATGAATATGAATGTTATCCGTCACAGTCACGGAAATGTCGCAATCGCGGATAAAACCCATGAATTCAAGAGAGCATTCTGCAGAAGCGAAAATGAGTCCGAACAGCTCCCGCAGGTCGTTTTCCTTACAGTGCTCGGCGCAAAAATCAATCGTAAGCATTTATTTCACCGTTCTTCCCGAAGGACGGTATGTCTTCGTTTCTCCCGTCCGTTTTATTTTCTTTTCTCGGTCGTATCTGTCATACGCCATAACAATCTTTTGTACGAGGCGGTGGCGAACCACATCGTGCTCGTCAAACTCATGTATCTCGATCCCGTCGACGTTTTTAAGTACCTTCACCGCTTGTGCAAGTCCGCTCTGACCACGCTCGGGAAGGTCTGTCTGCGTAAGGTCTCCCGTCACTACAATCTTTGACCCCGCGCCGAGTCTGGTAAGGAACATTTTCATCTGCTCCGGGGTCGTGTTCTGCGCTTCGTCGAGGATTATAAACGATTCGTCAAGGGTACGTCCGCGCATATAGGCAAGAGGCGCAATCTCGATAGTAAGCTTTTCGATCATCCTTGCGCAATTCTCCGGTCCGAGCATTTCATAGAGCGCATCGTACAACGGGCGCAGATAAGGATCTATCTTACTCTGAAGATCTCCGGGCAGAAAGCCGAGGCGTTCTCCCGCTTCGACCGCGGGACGTGTGAGAATAATCCGCGAAACCTCATGGGCACGCAGAGCTTTCACCGCCATTGCAACTGCAAGATATGTTTTTCCGGTTCCAGCCGGACCGATTCCGAAAACTATAGTGGAATTTTTTATTTTATCGGTGTACTTCTTTTGCCCGACCGTTTTCGGCTTTATCGGTTTGCCTTTGAGCGTAACCGCAACCGTGTCTCCGTCGAGCTGCTCAAGCTCCTCGCTTTTTCCGTTTCCGATCATGGATATCGCATAATCTACGCTCTGTTCCGGAATATCCGTTCTGCGAGCAATTCCGTAAAGATACGATATAACCGCGTATGCCTTTTCGACCGATTCGCTTTCGCCTTCAATAAGAATCCCGTCGGAGGACATACCGTCGGCATCTGCCGAGCGGTTGAATATTCTTACTCCGAACGCTTCTTCGATCTTCGCGGCATTGCTGTCAAACGTGCCGAATATCCTGCCTGTGATTTCGGAGTTTTCAACTGAGAAAATTTTACGGATCATTAGCCGAACCTTTCATCTCACCGTCGTTCACTGTAAATTCCGAACATACGGCAATATTTTTTATTATATAGATTTTTCCCGTCATCCGGTACACACCGTCTTCAAGTTTTTCATCCGTTTCCGAAGAAACTATCTCCCCTTCTTCGAGAAGCTCACGCACACTGTCCGAAAAAGCGATCTTCGCTTTTTCCGCAGCCTCGCTTTCGGTCAAAATCTTCGGACGGTATTCGTATTCGGCGTCCGTCTGTACGTTCAGCCATATCGGGACCTTAACACTTCCGAAAAAAGTAAGCTGGCTGTTCCTTTCTATTTTATCATATTTGGTATAGTTAATGCTACTGTTTGAGAAAAGATTTTTCTTTTTTCCGAAAATTTTTACACCTATCGACTTCTTTTTATTTCCGGTATATACTTTTTCTTCACTTTCAAGAGGAATTTCCGCAACTATTTCTCGGTATACCTTTCCGAGAACCTCCCCTGATGCATATTCGTAACGTATTCCGTTTTCGCCGACGGTGATCGCACCCGAAGCAAGCAGCTCGCCTTTTCTCACGGTTTCTCCGACAGACACCGTACTTTTCCCGGAATTGATCTCCGGAAGTATAATCTCGGCATCCTCGGAGGCGGTCAGATTCGCGTACGTTCCGCGCGGCGGAGCAACGCTTTTTTCTCCTTTTTTTCGCTCTGCAACCTCAACAACCGCCAATGAAGACCTCATATTCACGGATATCCATGCAATATCATCGGACTTTATAAGAAATTCGTTTGCGACAAGCTCAAAATCAATCGAAGGAATGAATGCTCCGCACCCGCACCCAAGCTCCTCGAGCTGCGATATTATTTCCTCATCGCTGACATTTTCATTTCCGACAACGCGGAAATCCCATATGAAATACTTTGAAAAAAACGTGCTGAGAATAAAAAATGCGGCTCCGACCATGGCGCCAAAGCGTCTTCTGTATCTGAAGAAAAAGCCCGGTATCCCGCGAAGCGACGACCTTTTGATCTCCAGCCCTTCATCAAGGCATTTCTCCGCAAATATTTTACCTTCGCTTTTTTTCAGAGTAAAGCGAAAAAGTCCTTTCCCGAGCTTTTCACGGTACGGCCACAACTTGTGTTTCTTAAAAATATTGACGCATGAAATATACTGATTTTCCTCCGCGAAAAAAACATACTCACCTTTTATCTTTCCGAGAATCCGTGATATCATCGCAATTTTCCTCCTTTCTCGATACACTCTCAACGGTTCCGTGAACGACTATTCTGTCCTCGCTGAATACCGTAAGCTTCAGGTCTTTTCCGCAAACAACGATATTGTCCTGATATGTGGAAAGAACGCATAATGACGGCGAATAGTCCGATATTCCGGTACAGCCCTGTATCATGACCTCATAGAAGCCGCGTATTTCCACCGTCGTCATTCCGGAAAACGCATTAACGGGTATGTCAAAAAGTTCGCCGAGCTTTGCCTTATACTTTTCTCTTCGATTCACACACTCACCCCCCAAGCATAAAATCACGCTTTATTAATATTATGATACCGTGACACATTAAATTCATCCCGTTCCGTGTAAACGACATACAGACCGAAAGGCGGAAATAAATGAACCTAACTTCAAAAAGAAAGGCATATTTTCTTTTATACGCTTTTCTCATCGTGCTTTCATGCGTATTTATAATAATGTCCGAGGATATTCAGAATCGCGTCAACGATACTCTGCGGGTGTGCGCTGTCTCTGTTGTTCCATCGCTGTTTCCGTTTATGGTAATATCGTCCCTGCTCACTCAAAGCGCTCCGTACCTCTTTTTGGGCAGTTCCGGACACATACCGTTTTCAAAAATGCCTTATCCCGCTTTGCTCGCGCTCTTTCTCGGATCATTCTGCGGATTTCCGGTAGGAATAGTCACCACGGCAGGACTCAAAAAGCGCGGACTTATAACACGCGACGAAGCCGAACGCCTGAGCGCCGTGTCAAACAACGCGGGGCCCGCGTTTGTTATCGAGGTCGTAGGGTGTGCCTTTTGGGGCTCACGCGCCGTAGGGATAAAGCTGTATCTGATCCAGCTGATCGCATCGTGGATTCTTGCCGTCTTCATCCTGCGTTCAAAAGACGCGGACAGTGCCGCGGTATCACGAAAGAGATCGTCCATACCGGAGCCGTCCAATTCCGCCTTTGCGTCATTTTTCGGCGAAGCGATCGTTTCAGGTGCGCTCGGAATAATAAAAATATGCGCGTACATTGTATTCTTCGCGTCTCTCACGGAAGCACTGCGGATCATCCCTTTTGAAATTCCGAAAGCGGTCGAAGGTGCGCTGTCCGCCGTGCTTGAATTCACATCGGGATGCCGTATGGGAGCCGAGATCGGCGGCAAAGCCGGCATTGCGCTTTCTTCGTTCGCAATCGGTTTTTCCGGGATTTCCGTACTTCTTCAGGGAGCGTCTTTCGCGTCAAGCGCCGGATTTTCCCTGCGTAAAACCGCAGCGGCAAAGCTTTTACAGGGGACAATATGCGCAATTGCCGCTTTTTTTCTGATATAGTATATCTGACGCTTGCTTTTTCCCGCGCAATGATTTATAATATAATAGATATATATTCGGGTTATCGGCATCGGTCGTACAATAATCCGGCAAAATAATAAAAAAGGCGGCGAAAGGCATGAAACGGACACCGAGTGCGGAAATCGATGAAATATGCGTATATTGCGAAGAATCCGCGCCTCTTAACGATTCGGATTTTGTTTTATGCCGTAAGAGAGGCATCGTCCGTGCGCAGCACCGATGCAGGCGCTTCGCCTACGATCCCCTCAAAAGAATGCCCGCGGAGCATAAAGTTCCCAAACTAGATTTCATAGACATAGAAAAATAAACTCTACGAAGGACGGATAAAAAATTGATTATTGCATTAGAAGACGCGAAATACAAGCTTTCATCCTTTGACGCTCAGATTGACGAGCTTGCCGCGGCACTCAGAATAGACGATCTCAAGAAGGAGGCGGAAGAGCTTGAAAAGCAGACTCTCGAGCCGGATTTTTGGAACGATCAGGCAAACTCAAGCAAAGTACTCAAGCACACTAAGCATATAAAAAGCAAAATCGAAAATTTCGAAAATCTTAAGAATAAGCTTTCCGACGCCCAGGTTCTCTGCGAAATGGCGATTGAAGAAAACGACGAATCAATGGTCGATGAAATAACCTCGGAGACAACCGCGGTCGAGAAGGAAATCGAGCGTCAGCGCATAGAGGTTCTTCTCTCCGGTGAGTATGACTCCAACAATGCGATCTTAAGCTTCCATCCCGGTGCCGGCGGTACGGAGGCGCAGGATTGGGCGCAGATGCTCTACCGTATGTACGTTCGCTGGGGGGAACGCCACGGCTTCAACGTAAAGCTCGTCGATTGGCTTGACGGCGAAGAAGCGGGACTCAAATCCGCAACGATAATCGTTGAGGGCGAGAATGCTTACGGATATCTTAAGAGCGAAAACGGAGTGCACCGCCTCGTTCGCGTGTCTCCTTTCGACAGCTCGGGCAGACGCCACACGTCCTTTGCATCGGTTGAAGTTATGCCGGAATTTGACGACGACGGAAACATTGAGATCCGTGAAGAGGACCTTGAAATTACCGCACACCGTTCAAGCGGCGCGGGCGGACAGCATATAAACAAAACAGACAGTGCGATCCGAATAGTTCACATACCGACCGGTATCGTGGTGGGATGCCAGACCGAGCGAAGCCAGCTTCAGAACAAGGAAACAGCTCTCAAAATGCTTAAGTCGAAGCTCCTTGAGATCAAAGAGCGTGAACAGCTCGAAAAGATCGACGATATCAAGGGTGTAAAGACAAATATCGAATGGGGTTCCCAGATACGTTCATACGTTTTCATGCCGTATACACTTGCGAAGGATGCCCGCACCGGATATGAGGACGGCAACATTCAGGCGGTCATGGACGGAGAGATCGACGGCTTTATCAACGCCTATCTCAAAATGAACGCACAGGGCGTAAAATAATGAAAAAAGAAGCCTCGCGGCAAAGCGACAAAGCGCTGTTTGAAGGAATGACATCCCTTCGGGCGGTGCTTTATGCTATGGAGAATTCGGTGAGTGACCGAAAAATATCAAAAGTATGGTTTGACCTGTCAAGAGCGGAGAAAAAATCGCGTGAGCTTGCTTTTGTGAAGGCCAAATCGAAAGAATACGGATTTGATCTTATCCCCGAGAACGGCGACTTTATAGAAAGTCGTGCACTCGGGACAAGTCACGGCGGGATTCTGTTTAAATGTACGGACAGAACCGTCCCTCACATATCGGAAGCGAAAATCCCGGAAAACGGTTTTATCGTCATGCTTGAAGGAATTGAAGACCCATACAATTTCGGGTATGCCGTGAGGTCGCTTTACGCGGCAGGTGCGGATGCCATCGTGCTTTCACCGCGCAATTGGATGAGCGCAGCCGGCGTTGTCTGCCGATCGTCGGCGGGCTGCTCCGAGATGATCCCGCTTTTCACGGCTGATCCTGAAGATGCCGTCAGCGCACTAAAAGAAAACGGTTACAAAACCGTTTGCGCCGGAATCCGCAACTCTGTATCTGCTTTTGATGCCGATCTCAAAAAGTCGCTGTTTCTTATCGTCGGCGGTGAGCGCCGCGGGATCTCCGCAAAGCTTCTCGCTCTCGCCGATCAAATCGTCAGACTCGATTACGGCAGGACTTTTAACGGTTCTCTTTCGGCGGCATCGGCAGCCTCGATACTCGGATATGAGATACTTCGGCAAAACCGTTCGAAAATTTCCAAAGATTAATCTTGCATTTTCGAAAACAAAGAAGTATAATATATATATACCTGACATAAAGAGATTTTCTCTGAGTGAAAGGGATACGCTTAATAATGACCGTTTATGAAGCCGTACCCTTTTTCGGGTGCGGCTTTTTCGTATTTTAACGTCTGAAGGAGAAAAATATGCAGACAAGAGTCGCCGTCATGGCAGTTATAGTTGAAAAATCGGAATCCGTGGAAAAGCTCAACTCCGTTCTTCACGAATACGGCAATTTCATAATCGGAAGAATGGGAATACCGTACAAGGAACGCAGGATAAACATCCTCTCGATTGCGCTCGACGCACCGCAGGACACTATATCGTCTATCGCAGGAAAGCTCGGAAACATACCCGGAGTAAGCGTCAAAACCGCCTACTCAAATGTGACTGCCGATGAATAAAGAAATTCTTATAGACAAGCTTGCCCAAGAGCACTCTCTGACAGCAGAGGAATACGGAGTGCTTATTGAATCCGCAACGCCTTCTCTTGCGGACTATGCCGCGGCGGCAGCGGACAAGCTACGGCGGAAATACTACGGAACCGACGTATACATACGCGGGCTTATCGAAGTCGGTAACATATGCAGAAACGACTGCCTGTACTGCGGTATACGCGCATCAAACAAGCACTGCGACCGCTATCTTCTCACCGAAGAGCAGATCGCGGAGTGCTGCCGTGAGGGATACAGACTCGGGTTTCGCACTTTCGTGCTTCAGGGCGGCGAAGGAGCTTTTCCGATCGACGCCGTCTGCTCCGTCGTTTCCGAGATCAGAAAAAACTATCCGGATTGCGCAATCACGCTTTCTCTCGGCGAGTACTCACGCGACGATTATAAAAGAATGTTCGATTCGGGGGCTGACAGATATCTTCTCCGGCATGAGACCGCTGACAAAGATCACTACAAAAAGCTCCACCCGTCATCAATGTCATTCGAAAACAGAAGGCGCTGTCTTTACGATCTCCGCGATATCGGTTTTCAGGTCGGATGCGGCTTCATGGTGGGCTCGCCTTTTCAAACCGTCGAAACACTCGTCAAAGACTTGAAATTCATCGAAGAATTCAAGCCGGATATGTGCGGAATAGGTCCGTTTATTCCGCATAAGGACACGCCCTTTTACGGCTATCCTCCGGGCAGTGCATCGCTTACGGTATTTCTTCTTTCGCTCATACGTCTGATAAAGCCGAACATACTCCTTCCCGCTACAACCGCTCTCGGAAGTATCGACGAAAACGGGCGCGAGCGCGGAATAAAAGCGGGTGCAAATGTTGTTATGCCGAATCTGTCCCCGATCTCCGTGCGCAAGAAATACGAGCTTTACAACGGCAAGCTGTGTACAGGCGAAGAAGCCGCGCAGTGTATCGGATGTCTTTCCGCGCGCGTTGCCTCCGTCGGATACAAAATAGTAACAGCCCGCGGAGATATTATCAAATAATTTACTGTCTTAATCTAAGAATCAGAAAGGAAAATAAAAATGGCAATCTATGACCCCAAATCTATGAAGGCCGATGAATTTATAAACAATGAAGAAATCATCGAAACAATCGCATATGCGGAAGCAAACAAAGACAACATTGAGCTTATCGATGAGCTGCTCGCCAAAGCCGCTCCGAAAAAAAGCGGAAGCGGTGTAACCTGCACAGGCCTTACGCACCGCGAGGCGGCAGTCCTTCTCGCCTGTACCATTCCGGAAAAAGTTGAGCAGATGTACAAGCTTGCAAACGAAATAAAGCTTGCCTTTTACGGAAACCGCATAGTAATGTTTGCTCCCCTGTACCTTTCGAATTACTGTGTAAACGGCTGTGTTTACTGTCCGTATCACATGAAAAACAAGCATATCGCAAGAATAAAGCTCACTCAGGAGCAGATCCGCAACGAAGTTATCGCTCTTCAGGACATGGGACACAAACGCCTTGCAATAGAAGCCGGTGAGGATCCGGTGAACAATCCCATCGAGTACATTCTCGAAAGTATCAAAACAATTTATTCCGTACATCACAAAAACGGCGACATCCGCCGCGTAAATGTAAACATCGCCGCGACTACGGTTGAAAACTACCGCAAGCTCAAGGAAGCCGGAATCGGCACATATATTCTCTTCCAGGAAACCTACAACAAGAAGAGCTACCTTGAACTTCATCCGACAGGCCCCAAGCACGATTACGACTATCACACGGAGGCTATGGACCGTGCAATGGAGGGCGGCATAGACGACGTAGGCCTCGGAGTACTTTTCGGCCTTGAGGGATACATGTACGAATTCGCGGGGCTTCTGATGCATGCCGAGCACCTTGAAGCCGTTCACGGCGTCGGACCGCACACGATTAGTGTTCCCCGTGTAAAGCACGCCGACGATATCGATCCCGACGTATTTGACAACAGCCTCTCCGATGACCTTTTCGCAAAGATAATCGCTTGTATCCGTATTGCGGTTCCCTACACCGGCATGATCATATCCACACGCGAAAGCGAGGCTGTCCGCGGAAAGGTTCTCGATTACGGTATTTCTCAGATAAGCGGAGCGTCACGCACATCGGTTGGCGGGTACACGGAAGCCGAGCGTCCGCATGATTCCGAGCAGTTTGACGTTTCGGATCAGCGCACCCTCGACGAAGTCGTCCGCTGGCTCATGGAGCTTGATCATATTCCTTCATTCTGCACTGCATGTTACCGCGAGGGGCGCACGGGCGATCGCTTCATGAGCCTTTGCAAGAGCGGTCAGATTCTCAACTGCTGCCATCCTAACGCACTTATGACGCTGACAGAATATCTCGTCGACTATGCTTCGGAAGAAACAAAGAAAGTCGGCTTCGGCCTTATCGAACGCGAGCTTGAAAAAATACCGAAAGAAAAGGTTCGTGAGATCGCACGCAAGAATATCAAGGACATCAAAAATTCAAATCACCGTGATTTCAGATTCTGAGGAGGCGCACCATGGGACTCAATGACAGAGTTTCGGCAGAACGTATTCATATAGGCTTTTTCGGATTGCGCAACGCAGGAAAATCAAGCGTGGTAAACGCAGTAACCGGACAAAAGCTCTCTCTCGTTTCGGAAGTCAAAGGAACGACCACCGACCCGGTTCAGAAGGCGATGGAGCTTCTGCCGCTCGGTCCCGTGGTTATCATCGACACTCCCGGAATAGATGACGAAGGAAAGCTCGGCGAAATGCGGGTCATGCGTGCAAAACAGGTACTGAGTAAAACAGATATTGCGATCTTGACTGTTGATGCCGCTCGCGGAATGCAGGATGCGGACCGTGAGCTGTGCGATCTTTTCTCATCAAGAAAAATCCCGTATATTGTAGTGTTCAACAAGTCCGATCTGCTTGCGGAAATTCCAGCTGCTGCGGAAAACGAAATTTATGTCAGCGCGGAACACGGCACGAACATTTACGAACTGAAGGAAAAGATCGGAGCACTTGCGGGAAAGCTTGAAAACAAAAAAAGCCTTGTCGGCGACCTTATCGAGCCTAACGACATTGTCGTACTCGTGACGCCGATTGACGAATCCGCTCCGAAGAGCAGGATGATCCTGCCTCAGCAGCAGATGATCAGGGATGTTCTCGATCACGGAGCAATAAATGTCGTAGTCAAGGAAACAGAGCTTGAGAAGGCGCTCACTTCCCTTTCGCAGAAACCGAAAATGGTGATAACCGATTCTCAGGCTTTCGGAAAGGTAAGCAAGACCGTGCCGGAGAATATTCTGCTTACATCGTTTTCTATCCTTTTTGCACGTTATAAGGGAGAACTTCGTGAGGTCGTGCGCGGTGCATCGTCTCTCGACAGGCTGAATGACGGCGATACGGTTCTGATCTCCGAGGGATGTACCCATCACCGCCAATGCAACGACATAGGTACTGTAAAGCTTCCCGATTGGATAAGCGGTTACACCGGTAAGAATCTGAATTTCGAATTCACTTCCGGTGGAGATTTCCCCGACGACCTTTCAAAATATGCGCTTATTGTACACTGCGGCGCATGTATGCTGAATGAGCGTGAAATGAAATCCCGTATCGAGAGAGCCGTCGATGCAAAAATACCGATTACAAACTACGGTACGGCGATCGCGCAGGTACACGGAATACTGAAGCGCTCGCTTTCACCGTTTCCCGACATAGCCGAAGAAATATCGTAAGTGCTCAATTGTCAAAAAGAGTATCCGTATATTGCGGATACTCTTTTTTCGGATATTCACAAGGATTCGTATCATCCGGTGAAAGAAACACATAAAAAGCGGAAACGGTATTCAATCATCCTCGTAAAGAGATAAAAGCAGCACGGTTTCCCGTGCTGCTTTTATCTCTATTCCCTTTTATTAAAGACCGCGCTTAATATAGTGGGTGTGGAGTATCTCATGTGCAATATGGCTTCCGGGTTCCTCAAGGAATTCCTCATAAACCTTTATGCATGCAGGATTCTCATGGGACTTGCGAAGCTCGCTCGTATCATCGTCATGATAAAGCACTGCTGCACGAAGCGACTTGAGATCCGTTGTCGAACGAACGGTTGCATCCTGCACAGGCTGTCCGCCGCCGTTTACGCATCCGCCGGGGCAAGCCATGACCTCGATGAAGTCAACCTGTTCGGTTCCGTCCTGAACTGCGCGGAGAAGCTTCTTAGCGTTCGCCGTGCCGGATGTTACCGCAACGCGAACCGTAAGATCGCCGAGTTTGTAGGAAGCACGTTTGATCGGCTCGGTTCCGCGGACATCCTCAAACTCAAGCTTTTCAAGCTTCGTTCCGAGAATCGTCTCGGCAGCCGTGCGGAGTGCAGCCTCCATAACGCCGCCGGTCGCACCGAAGATCGCGCCTGCGCCGCTGGCGACATCGAAAGGCTGATCAAATCCCTCATCCTTCAGACCGCGAAAGTTGATTCCGGCAGACTGGATCATGCGGGCAAGCTCACGCGTTGTGATTGCAACATCAACGCCGGGCATTCCGTCAACATCCTGACCGGGACGTCCGACCTCGAACTTCTTCGCCGTGCAGGGGATAGCGGAAACAAATACGATATCCTTGGGGTCGATGCCCATCTTCTTTGCAAAATACGTCTTATAAAGAGCGCCGAACATCTGCTGCGGAGATTTGCAGGTAGACAGATTCTCCGTCATCTCGGGGAAATAATGCTCGCAGAACTTGACCCATCCGGGCGAGCACGATGTGATCAAGGGCAACTTTCCGCCGTTCTGAACGCGCTCGATGAACTCATGTGCTTCCTCAATGATCGTGAGGTCGGCGGTAAAGTTCATGTCGTAAACTCCGTCAAATCCGAGGCGGCGAAGCGCAGCAGCCATCTTGCCTTCAACATCGGTACCGGGTTCATATCCGAAGCACTCGCCGAGAGTTGCACGAACCGAGGGAGCCGTACAGATCGCAACATGCTTCGTGGGATCGGAGAGAGCCTCAAACACACGCGCGGTATCATCCTTCTCATAAAGAGCACCGACAGGGCATGCAACGATGCACTGACCGCAGGAAATGCAGGAGGTCTCGGAAAGAGTCTTATCGAATGCCGGAGCAATCTCGGTATCGAAACCGCGGTTGACCGCACCGATCGCGCCTATACCCTGATGTTCACATGCACCGACGCAGCGGCGGCAAAGGATACACTTATTGTTGTCTCTCACGAGGAACGCAGTGGAAGTGTCTATTGCCTTTTCGGGAGCCGCGCCCTTGAAATAGTCGGCATCCGCACCGAAATCGTTTGCAAACTTCTGAAGCTCGCAATTCGTGCTGCGGATACATGAAAGACATTTTTTCTCATGTGCGGAAAGCACAAGCTCGATGTTTGTCTTTCTTGCAGCCTGAACCTTCGCGGTGTTCGTCAGTATTTCCATGCCTTCGTTTGCGGGATATACGCATGCGGTAACAAGTCCGCGCGCACCAACAACCTCGACAAGGCAAAGACGACATGCACCTATCTGATTTATATCCTTGAGGTAGCAAAGCGTAGGAATATCGATCCCGGCATAGCGGCACGCCTCAAGAACCGTAGACTCGGCAGGAACACTGTAGTCTCTGCCGTTGATTTTTACATTTATCATATCCATGTATGTTCTCTTCCTTTCTTACTTTTTCGAAATAGCGCCGAATTTGCACTTTTCGATACATGCGCCGCACTTTACGCACTTAGCCGTGTCGATAACATGAACCTCTTTGACCTTACCGACAATTGCGCCTGCCGGGCAGTTTCTCGCGCAGAGCGTACAGCCTTTACATTTATCGGGATCGATCGTGTAAGAAAGAAGCTTTTTACATACGCCGGCGGGACATTTCTTGTCCTTAATATGCGCAACGTACTCGTCGCGGAAGTTACGGAGAGTAGAAAGCACAGGGTTGGGTGCTGTCTGTCCGAGTCCGCAGAGAGATGCGCTCTTTATGTAGGTTGCAAGCTCTTCAAGTCTGTCGAGATCCTCCATCTCACCGTTTCCGGATGTAATCTTGTTGAGGATTTCAAGCATACGGACAGTACCGATACGGCACGGTGCGCACTTACCGCAGGATTCGTCAACGGTAAACTCAAGGAAGAACTTAGCCATATCGACCATGCAGGTGTCCTCGTCCATGATGATCATTCCGCCGGAGCCCATCATAGAGCCGATCGCGATAAGATTATCATAGTCGATCGGGGTGTCGATAAGCGATGCGGGGATACATCCGCCGGAAGGTCCGCCTGTCTGGGCAGCCTTGAATTTCTTGCCGTTCGGGACGCCTCCGCCGATCTCCTCTACGATCTCGCGCAGTGTCGTTCCCATCGGAATTTCAACAAGTCCGGTATTCTTGATTTTTCCGCCGAGCGCAAATACCTTGGTACCCTTGGACTTTTCGGTTCCCATCGATGCAAACCAATCAGCGCCCTTGAGAATAATCTGGCAAATATTGGCGTAGGTTTCTACGTTGTTGATTATCGTAGGCTGACCGAAAAGTCCCTTGACTGCCGGGAACGGAGGACGCGGACGGGGCTCGCCGCGGTTTCCTTCAATCGAAGTAAGAAGTGCGGTCTCTTCTCCGCATACGAATGCACCTGCACCAAGGCGGATCTGAATATCAAAATTGAAGTCGGTTCCGAAAATACCCTTTCCGAGCATTCCGTATTCGCGTGCCTGCTCAATAGCGATCTGAAGACGCTTTACGGCAATCGGATACTCCGCACGGACATAGATATATCCTTCGTCGGCACCGATTGCATATCCGGCAATTGCCATAGCTTCAAGCACTGCATGAGGATCGCCTTCAAGCACCGAACGGTCCATGAATGCGCCCGGGTCACCCTCATCTGCATTACAGACAACGTACTTTTTATCGGACTTGCTTGCCTTTGCAAACATCCATTTGCGTCCGGTCGGGAATCCGCCGCCGCCGCGTCCGCGAAGTCCGGAGTCGAGCACGGTCTGAATAACATCGTCGGGCGTCATCTCAAAAAGTACCTTTGCAAGCGCAAAGTAACCGTCCATTGCGATATACTCGTCGATCTTCTCGGGGTTGATGACGCCGCAGTTACGAAGCGCAACTCGCTTCTGCTTCTTATAGAAAGCGGTATTCGAGAGAGAAGCCTCGACATCCTCGTTTTCGGAACCGTGTGCCTGCTCGTTATAAACGAGGCGGTCCACTATACGTCCCTTAAGAAGATGCTCGCCGACTATTTCGGGAATATCGTCTATTGTGACACGGCTGTAAAAAGTGCCTTCGGGATAAACTATCATTATCGGACCGAGCGCACAAAGTCCGAAACAACCGGTCTGAACTACCTTGATCTCCTCGGAAAGACCGTTTGCCTCAAGCTCCTTTGTGAGCGCTTCGCGCAGTGCGGGGCTTCCGGAAGAAGTACAGCCGGTACCTCCGCAAATAAGTACATGTGAACGTACCATTTTCTCTTATACCTCCTCAGAATTAAAGCTCGGTGTTGCCGATCATATATTCGCTGACCGGCTTGCCGCCCTTGATATGCTCTTCAACGACTCTCTTTGCCTTTTCGGGGTCCATCTTTACATAAGTCGTCTTATTTTCAAGCCCGCCTTCAAACACCTCGACTACAGGCTCGTACTGGCAGATACCGATGCATCCGGTCTGCGTAACGGAAACCTTATCGGCAAGTCCCGCATTTGAAATCTCTTCAACAAATGTGCTGAGAACCGGACGTGCACCGGCGGAAATACCGCAGGTTGCCATTCCGACAACGATTCTGATATCGCCGCTTCCGGTACGAATAGCCACCTTGTCCTTCATCTGTTCACGGATGGCTTTGAGTTCTTCCAATGATTTCATTCTGAAAAAATCCTTTCTTATGGGTTTTATATTATTTTATTTTTGCCCGTACTGTTCTTCGAGGCTCTCGCGTATCCACGCAAGCACCTCGGGTACCGAAAGAGGAACATCCTCTCCCAGCACTTCCCTTATCTCGGAGGTATCAAGCCTAACATTTACTCCGGGAGCTGTATGAGTGAACAGAAAGTCCACGTCCGGACTGCCCTGAATAAGTGTAACGACCGTTGAAACGATATCCCCGAGCGGGATAAAATCTATACTGTCTTCACGGAACACAGCGGTAAGCTCCGTTCCGTGATCGGCATACTCCTTTTCGCTTCTGGATTTTATTTCGACATATCCTCCGGTCTGCTCCGCAAGCATCCGGAGAAACGGAACACCGAGTCCGACCTTCCGCGTCGTCCTCGTTGTAAAAAACGGATCCGAAAGCCGCTCAAGCTGCTCTTTCGTCATGCCGCAGCCGTCATCCTCAACCGAAAACGAAAATATACCGTCGTATTCGCCGAGCGAAATACTGATGTTTTTCGCACCGGCTTTTACCGAATTCATGGTAATGTCAAGAATATAAAGTGAAAGTTCCTTCATGTTGAGCCTCCCGTCCGAGAGAAGATCACACACCGCGCAAATATGCGATCACGGCATCCGCCGCGCCGCTTTTTTCGCAGTCAAGTTCAACATAATGCATCCTGTCGTTAATATCCGGAATATAGTGTGCATCGGAGCAGACAACGCGCCTTAAGTTTGCGATATGCGGATATTTCCGGATATAGAAGTCGAAATCGTTTTCGCTGTTAAGCTCATATGACGTAAATCCGGAGTCCTCCGGAAAAGCGCCGAGCACCGAAATAATTCCGTTTGCCTCTCTGTCGATATGTGCCGGATAACACGCGCCTCCGAGAGAAACGACCCGGCGGTAAGCTTCGTCGATTCCGACGGCAGCAGCGTTTATGAGAAGATTCTCTTCTTCACCTACAACGTTGTCGTCCTCATCCATTATGAGCTGTCTTCCGAATATCTCCGGCTTGTTCCTGTATCCGATTTTCACGGTATCGACAAAGCTGCCGAACTCAGATGCCGTGTCGAGGCTTGAGAACAGACAAATCATATGTACGTCCTCCGAAGTCGTCAACTCCATGCCGAACAGAGGAATAACGCCGTAAAAATCGCAGGCGCGGGAAAACGCACGGCAGTTTTTCACGGAATTGTGATCCGTCAGCGCGCATATATCAAGTCCGCCGAGCTTCGCCATTCCGGCAATCGAAGCGGGTGTCATTGAGTCATCCGCGCACGGGGAAAGGCAGGAATGAATGTGAAGATCGTAATAGAATTTCATAATTTCGCGCCGTCAATAAGTGCTATCGCTTCGCAGACCTCGTATGATGTCATCGGTGTGGTAAACACGCACACGCCCTTTTCGTCGGCAAGCCTGATATCATTGTTGTCAAAGCAGACATCCTCCGTGAGAATAACGCATGCTGTGCCAACAAGACTCGCAACCGCGATCACGTTGGTATTTGACATTATCGTCACCCAGATGCAATCAGGCAAAGCGTGACTCATCACCCAGCTCAGCATATCCCCTACATATACGCTGCTCGCTTCTCTTTCGAGTTCTCCGGAAATATGCTTCAGCGAGAGAGCTTTCATCAGCTTTTCAAGACTTATCTTCATCTTTGCCATTTTCCGTCTCCGTTCTCGACGCATCCTTTCTCATCTCGAGAGACTCATGAAAAAGCATACGCATTATTACCGTACAATCGTCAACGCAGGCGTCTCCGCGAACAACATCCTCGGCAAAAGCCGCGCACGTCGGCGCTCCGCAGGAGCCGCAGTCGATATCCGGCAGAGTTTTCCGTATTTCCTGAATATCGGACATCATGCGTATTGCTTCGGAACGGTCTTCGGCAAGCTTTCTTTCGGGAACATACTCGACGGGGGAATCTGACATTGCGTAATCCGGAATAACATTTTTCTCAAAAGACTGATTCGGTGCGACCGGAAGATATCTTCTGAGGGATTGTAGTCTCGCTTTGGCTATGTACGGATTTGTGACGGTCATAACACCGCCGACGCACCCGCCCGGACAGGCATTGAGTTCGACGAAATCTAGCTCCGGAAAATCGGAATTGTCGATCTGCTCAAGAACGCGGATAACATTCTCTATTCCGTCTGCGGCGAGATATCGGTCATTGAATATCGCCGTAGCCTCACCGCCCGTTGACGCCCAACCGATTCCGATAACTCCGGACTCCGTTGACTTTTCGGGATTGCCTATCTTTTTCATGCGGTCGATAAGTTCAAAGTAAACATCTCTGACCGAAATCACACAGTCAATGCTGCTTTTTTTACCGACAAAAGAATTTTTAACATAGCTGACTTTCGCCGGACACGGTGAGATAAAGCATATGCCTATATCCTCCGGTGACAATTCTGGATGCTCGCTCTCCGCTTTCTTTCTCGCAAGCTCACCTGCGATCTCGATCGGTGGAAGTATCGGCATTACATTATCGCAGAGATATGGAAATCTCATGCCGATAAGTCTCACGATAACAGGACACGCCGAGCTTATGACAGGCTTTTTAACGCTGTTTTTTATCAGATATTCCCTCGAATATGCCGAGCAAAGTTCCGCTGCCTTAGCAACCTCGAATACATCGTCAAATCCCATGTCATGCAGACCCTGAACAACTATATCTATATCGTCAAGATTGTCAAACTGTCCGTAAAGGCTCGGCGCGGGAAGCGCAATCTTATACCTGTAGTTTTCCATGATACCGAGGGGGTCGTGATCTGCCTTTTTAGCTTTATAAGGACATACGCGTATACATTCTCCGCAATCTATACACCGGTCTGCATCAATTCTCGCAAGCCCTTCTCTTACGCGGATAGCTTCGGTCGGGCAATGCTTGAGGCAGTGCGTGCACCCTTTGCACTTATCCGGATCAAGAGATACGGAGTGCTTATATTTTGTCATAATATGGCTCCATCGATACACGGCATCAGATCTTGACCGTCATCGTGATCTTTGTTCCGATCCCGACCTTACTGTCAATGTCCATCCGATCCGTATATTTTTTCATATTCGGCAAACCCATTCCGGCACCGAATCCGAGCTGACGTATATTATCCTTGGCGGTAGAAAATCCTTCCTTCATGGCGAGCTCAACATCCGGAATACCGGGACCGTGGTCCTCAAGGACTATTATGATCTCGTCCGGAGTTACCGACACATCGGCGATGCCGCCGTTTGCGTGAATAACCATATTGATCTCACCCTCATACATGGCGATAGAAACGCGCCTTATTATATCCGGAGAAAATCCGAGCTGACGCAGGCGCTTCTTTACCTCTATGGAAGCTTCTCCGGCAGAGGAAAAATTCTCACCGTCAACATCAAAGTGAAAGTTGATGTTTTCAGCCATGTCACTGCACCGAGGCTCCGACAAGTCCTGCCGAAAACAATCTGCCGCACGCATCGTACATTCTCATGTCGGATTCCATCAGAACAATTGATATTGACTCGGCAAGCTCCGTCATTTCCGGAGTAGCCTTTTTACCGCGCACAAGAACAACACAGCGCATGTCCATCATGTCGGCAGTCCTTATGACCTGAGGATTCACAAGCCCGGTCAGAAGAACTCCCTGATCTTTGACAAAGGCGAGTACATCGCTCATCATATCACTGGCGCACGCCGAATAAACATCGGTTGAAAGGAGCTCTTCGCCGTAAAGGAGCTTTGCGGAAAGAAGCTCTTTTATCTCATGAATCTTCATAATTTTTATCTGTATTTGGCAAGAATACCGTCGAGCTCGGCGGGCTCGAGTCTTCCGTATACATCCTCGCCGATAGTAAGTACGGGAGCGAGACCGCACGCACCAATGCATCTTGTTGCATCAAGGCTGAAGCGACAGTCGGCGGTGATCTCGCCGTTCTTTACTCCGAGAAGGGTCTCAAGGCGCTCCATAAGCTTGCCGGAGCCCTTGACATAACAGGCAGTACCGAGACAGACACTTACCGGATGCTCACCCTTCGGATTGAGCAGGAACTGCGAATAAAAGGTTGCAACGCCGTATACCTCGGAAACCGGAATATCGAGCCCGAGTGCGATATAACGCTGAACTTCGAGCGGGAGATATCCGTAGATATCCTGCGCTCTCTGCATTATGGGCATGAGCGCCCCCTCTTCGCCGCGAAGTTCCTCGATAACGGCGTCAAGCTCCTCCTTTTGCTTCTGGGTCCCGTTGAACGGGATCGTCGTCATTTTCTTTTTCATCTTGAAATTCTTCCTCCTGAGAGTTTTAATATATTAGATACTTTACAGTATACAAACAGGACAAATCGGCATCAGCCGAGTTTTTCGATTATTCTGTCGCAAGCCGAATCAAGATAATCGTTCTCCATAAGCTCTATTATTCCCTTGTCGCAGAGAGCCGAAAGCCGCTCGTCAATCGGAATCTGCGCAAGCAGCTCAATCCCGGTCTTTGCCGCAAGCGCTTTGACCTTGCTTTCACCGAAAACATGAAGCTCCCGTCCGCAGTCGGGGCATTTCACATACGACATATTCTCAACTATTCCGAGAATCGGAACATTCATGAGATTCGCCATATTTACGGCTTTTTCGACAATCATCGAAACAAGCTCCTGCGGAGTGGTTACGATAATTATGCCGTCAAGCGGAATAGACTGAAAGACAGTCAGCGGAACGTCACCGGTTCCGGGCGGCATATCGACGTACATATAGTCAACGTCATCCCATATGACATCCGTCCAGAACTGCTTTACGGTTCCCGCGATCACGGGACCGCGCCAAACGACCGGTCTTGTCTCATCTTCAAGGAGAAGATTGACCGACATCATCTTTATCCCGGTTTTCGTTTCAAGCGGCAAGAGTGCATCTCCCGTGGTAAGGACTTCACCCTTTGCGCCGAAAGCCTTCGGTATCGAAGGACCCGTTATATCCGCATCGAGAATTGCAGTTCCGTAATCGCGTCTGCGTGTGAGGACGGACAGCATCGACGTTACGATCGACTTTCCTACGCCGCCCTTACCGCTCACGATACCGATGACATGCTTCACCGAGCTTGCGGGATTTAAAGGCTCATGCTGTATCTCCCTTGAAGAACAGGAAGCGGAACAGCTTGAGCAGTCATGCGTACATTCATTGTTTTCCTGCATACAAACACCGTTTCTCCGGCAAGGATATTTTATGCGCCGTACCGTGCCGGACAGAACAACGCAATTATATAGATATATTGTATATCGAAATTCATTTTAATGCAAGGGGATTTTTAATATTTTGTGTTTTTTCCGAGATAATTCTCGAAAAAATGAAAACACCTCACAACATCTCACGCAAGAATCACTTGAAAAAGTAATTCAGAAAGACAATACACTGTAAAAATCAGCCTTTTTCTTTTGCCGGAAGCGCCATTGTCAGCGAGACAATCGTATCCGCCGCTATCCCCCAAATGAGATATACCCAAGGATAGAGCGCGGGAACGGAGAAAAATACCGACAGCAGAAATACGCACCGTACAGCCTGTGAAATCATAAGATATGTGCGCACGCTTTTCATCTTTCCGGAGAAGGTGCGTTCCTTCACGGCAAGTGCATTTATTCCGTTCTCCTCGTCAAATATATCTGAAGAAAAGATAATGTCCGCCATAGACCGTACATCCTTGCGCCTCATGCCGAAAGCGCGGTTTGCTTTGACATATATCTTGAGGAAAGACGCCGCAAGTGAATTCTTGTCCTCATCGGAAACTGCCGCGAAAGCAACTTTCCTTCCCGATTTTTTTAGGAATTCAATTACCGCCGCACGCTTTTCATCTCTGTTTTTTCCGTCATAAAGACACACTGCCGATATCTGACCCGGCTGCAAATTTATTCTTTTCAGACTTTTCAGGTTATCAGGCGTTATAATCGGTACGTCACGGCGGCATCCTCCCGTAAACAGAGCCGTATCTGCAGGAGATGACGAGAATGCAAGCACAGCTTTTTTACCGTCCGCCATTTTACGGACAGAAGCCAGCGCAGATTGAGAGACGGGTTCGCACACGGCGACAAAACCTATAAATGTCATCGATGTCTGAAGCACGGAAAGGCGCGAAATATTATTATAAGGAGAAACGCGCTTTGAAATCGCAATAATACTTCTTCCTCTTTTACAGTATGTATCAGCACATTCGCGGATATATCCCTCTGTATATGTATCGAGGAAGCGCGCCTCGCCGTGTACAAGAATTTTTTTGCAGAGCGGAAGAATTTCGTCAATGTCACCCGTGCATGCGGAATAATATTCTCCGTTCTCAACATACAGCGATGTTGCGCATGGGTTGTTTTCGTCCTTTGCCCGGAATCCGAGAATACCGATACCGGAAACGAGATCGCTCTCACCGAGAGAGGCAGCTTTGCAAAATGCCTCAACCGCCGCTTTTGCCCTGTCCGATATGTCTCCCGATTCAAACAATTCTCCGACCGCCCCCGGAAGAGTTCCCGAATTCAGAGATAAAATTTTAAAGAACTCCCGGGCATCCGAGTCGTCCTTAAACTTCGCCTCCTCTCCACGGTCGCGTCCCGAAACAAATACCGCTTCAAGCTCGGTTTCTCCGTTTTTTATGTCGCCGATATCGCGGACGACAAACACATCGGAATCCGCCGCAAGCTCCGCTGCAGACGGATTTCTCACGATCACTCCGTTTTTTTGCAGTGCAAGAATTGCCCTCAGGCGGCAAAAATACAAAATATTCAGATAAACCGCCGCCGCTCCGGACGACGCAAATGACAGCGCGCCTATAAATATATCGCTTATGCTGTATTTTCCGCCGAGCAAAAAAATACAGGCAACCGTATAAATCAGCGAAAACGCAAGTAGAAACGCCGCAAAAAAAGCTCCGTCGCGGCGAGCCTTCGCAATATCCTTTGCTTCGCCGTATCCTTCGATTTTTTCCGGACCGCGCTTTTTGTATACGAGCGTATGCTTGCCGCACGCAACCGCAACGGCACGGGCATGACCGGACACCACCTCGGATGAAGCGAAAACCATATTGCTCCATTTTTCGCACGGTGTATTTGCGGTGCTTTCCGTCAGCCGCCCGGGAGCTTTCGGAACCGCGCCGGAATTGTCCGTTACTCCGTTTTCGAGAACCGAAAGTCCGTTTGACTCTATTATCCTCAGATCGGCGCCCGCGGTATCACCTTTGCGGAGAATAACAATATCGCCCGGCACAAGCTCATCCGCAAAAATATTTTTAATTTTTCCGTCGCGCACCACCGATACGCGAAAAAGTCCGGAACGGACATTCGAAGAAACGGCACGCCTGTACAGAAATTCACAGCATATTCTGAATCCGCAGGACACAAAAAGGACAGCACAAATAACGGCAAATGCGGGATACTGTCCCACAAATGCCGTTATAAACGCCGAGATCAGAAGGAGAAGCACCGGCGCATCAAACAGGTTGGCAAAAACAATATTTTTCGCCGATACCTTCTCCGTCTGCCATATTGAATTGAATCCGAATCTGCCGCGTATACGCGACACCGCATTTTCAGAAAGTCCGGCGTGAATATCAGCGGCAAAAGCTTCGATTATCTCTTTTTCCGTAAGATACTGCCACCTGACTTCGTTCTTCATCAAGATACCCCTTCCTCAGATTGCCGAAACGGTTATTTCTCCGTCAGACACATCCGCAGAAACCGCGGAAAGCTTTCCGCGTGCTTCTATTATCCTGCCGGCAATCCTGTCCTCTATCTCTGTCTGTATAAAACGTCTCATATTGCGCGCTCCGTATTTAACGGAATAGCTCTTTTCCGCAACAAGACCCGCGAGGGCATCCGTATACGAAAAGGAAATGAATTTATCCGCGAGAGTTTTTTTGAGATCGTCAAGCATTATAACGGCGATCTCCTTGAAATTCTCGGGAGTCAGCGAATTGAACGTAATGATATCATCGACGCGGTTTAGAAATTCCGGGCGGAGGAACTCGGAGAGAGCCTTCATCGTTTTATCCGATCTCGATTTCGACTGATTCTCGGAAAATCCGGGAGTCTGTGCGCTGCCGAAGGAACCGGCGTTGGTCGTCATAACGATCACGGTATTTTCAAAGTTTACAGTTCGTCCCTGAGAATCGGTTATTCTTCCGTCGTCGAGTATCTGAAGAAGAATGTTCATAACATCCGGATGCGCTTTTTCAATCTCGTCAAAGAGTATGACCGAATACGGATGGCGGCGGATCTTTTCGGTAAGCTGACCCGCATCATCGTAGCCCACATATCCGGGAGGCGATCCGATGATCCTCGACACCGAGAACTTATCCATATACTCGCTCATATCAAGTCTTATCAAGGTTTCCGGAGTCTTGAAAAGGTCTGCCGCAAGAACACGCACAAGCTCGGTCTTTCCGACGCCCGTCGGTCCCGCGAAAATGAACGATACCGGCTTACGTTTTGCGGAAACACCCACACGTCCGCGTTTTACTGCACGGGCAACCGCCGACACCGCTTCGTCCTGCCCGATTATTCTTTTGCGAAGTCTCTCCTCGAGATTCTCCAAGCCGGCAAATTCATCTTCATTGATCGTCGAGGCGGGTATGCCCTTCCAAATCTCGATGACATCGGCAAGATCGGAGACCTTCATTTCCACGCTTTCGCATGCCGGAGTAATTTCATTTATGCGGTTTTCTATCTGAAGCTCGCGTGCCTTTACCTCTGCAAGGCGCTCATATACTTCGGGTTTAACGTCGCTGCCGTCCGCAGCCTTGGACTCAAGCTCGGCATGCTCCGCCTCGAGAGCCTTCTTTTCGTCGATAAGCTGTGCTCTCTCGTTTATCCGCGGAGATGAAAGAGATATGTGAGACGCCGCCTCATCGATAAGATCAATCGCCTTATCGGGAAGAAAACGGTCGGTTATATATCTCTCGCTCAGCTTGACCGCATATGAAAGTACAGAGTCCGGAATCTTTATGCCGTGGTACTCCTCATAATAATGCTTTATTCCGCGAAGAATTTTTTCGGTGTCCTCAAAGCTCGGCTCATCCACAAGCACGGGCTGAAATCTTCTTTCGAGGGCGCTGTCCTTCTCGATGTATTTTCTGTACTCGGTCATCGTGGTAGCGCCGATAACCTGAATTTCTCCACGCGAAAGCGCCGGTTTCAGTATGTTTGCGGCGTTCATGCTTCCCTCGGCATCACCCGCGCCGACTATGTTGTGGACCTCGTCAATGACGAGAATTATGTTTCCCGCCGCTTTCACCTCATTAAGAAGCCCCAGCACTCTCGATTCAAACTGCCCGCGGAACTGCGTACCCGCAACGAGAGCGGTAAGATCCATAAGATATATTTCGCATCCGCGGAGTCTGTACGGAACATCTCCCAAGACTATCTTCTGCGCAAGCGCTTCTGCAATCGCGGTTTTTCCGACACCGGGCTCACCTATGAGGCAGGGATTGTTCTTCTGCCTGCGGCAAAGTATCTGTATGACGCGGGCAAGATCGCGTTCTCTGCCTACGATCCTGTCAAGAGCGCCCGAACGCGCCTTCTCGGTCAGATTCTGACAATAAGTATCTAGATACTTGCGCTCCTTCTGCTTTTTCCCGTTTCCCTTCTCCTTGCCGTCTTTACGGTCTTCTGATGTCCCCGGCATACTGTTTATAAGCTTTTGGAAGTTTATTGCCGGAGCGCGTCCGTCCGATTCTTCATCATCGGTTCCGTCCGCCGAAAAAGGAAAATTATCGGGCAGATTTGCTCCCGATTCCTCCAAAGACTGAATAAAGTCCTCGACATCGGAGTTCATCTGCTCGATATCCTGATCGCTCAATCCCATTTTCTTTATCATATCGTCAACGGGCTTTATGCCGAGTTCCCGTGCGCACTGTATGCACAGTCCCTCCTGCTTTGATTCCCCATTTTCGATTTTTGTAATGAATACCACTGCCGCACGCTTGCGGCATCTTGAACAAAGTGTCATCAGATATTTGCCCCTTCTCCGGCATCGCTTTCACCGGCATTCCTGTTCTTTTTCTTTTTGAGATAATTGAAATAATACATAACCAGAGCGCCCGCAGCGCAAAGCGCGGCAACGGCACAAAGCAAATTTACGCCGAAAACGCTCATTTTACCGCCGAAAAGTAATATAGCGCACACTATCGCATAAAACAGAACGACCGCAGCCTTACCGAAATAACGGCTCACGCCGATCTCATGTTTTTTTCTGAAAAGCAGTATGGCTCCTGCTCCCATAAGAAGTTCCTTTGCGGCAAAAAATACAAATATCCACCACGGGACAAGACCTTTGAATGCAAGGCAGAAGAGCGCCGTACACTGCATCAGCTTGTCCGCAAGAGGATCGAGAATTTTTCCGACCTGCGTTACCCAGCCGAAACGCCTTGCAAGCCGTCCGTCAACGACATCCGTGATACCGGAAAGTATAAATATCCCGGCTGCCGCGGCAAGTCCGTCCGGATAGAATGCAAAGAAAACGTATGCAAACGCAAAAACGAGAGCTATACGTATCGCAGAGAGAATATTCGGAATATATTTGAGTTTCATCCGTGCCTCCGCTAAGATATTAATTTATTTACCAAGTTAAGTACACTATGCTCGGAGAAGAATTTAACAAGCAATGTTTTATCTACCACATCCTGCCCGAAAAGCTTCGGCGAGATCGGTCCGAGCGCGGAAACGAGCGTCGCACAAAGTTCGCTGTATATCATAATAAAAAGTACGGCAAGGATCAGTCCGAAAACAAACCCGAGAAGCGTATTTGCTGTTTTCAGTACGGGAAGTTTAAACGCACCGTCCACAACACAGGTTACAACCTTGAGAACGACGAACGCTATTATAAAAATAACAACAAACGCGCACACCGTAGAGATCATGTTTACGATCGGCTCTGCTATTGCTTTCGAGAGAGTCATGACGGCTTCGTCCCCGGTCTCCGTCATTGATTTAACAAGTGCTTCAAGAGACTCCGCATTTCCGTGATAACGCTCTATTATAGACGAAAGCGTCTGCGGCATATCCGAAAACAGCGAGGAAAGGTCGTAACTTCCGTCAGATGCCGGCACAAGTGAACGTATCGTATCGGCTATCCCTCCGGACACAGACTCCATAAGGAATTTTTCCTTTATGAAGTTTGCAAAGTACGGAGTAAAAGTATATGCCGCAATCGCGGAAATTACAGATGAAAGCAGCGACATGACTGTTTTGACAAACCCTCGCTTTGTACCAACAGCAACGCAAACAATACACATAACTATAAGTATCGCGTCAAGAATAAAGCTCATATGGCCCTCCGTGGAATTTTACTTTTCCCGCCCAAAAACGGCACGGCTTTCGGTCTGCGTACTAAGCAAAGCGAAATTTCCCATTTCGTTTATGAATCTTGAATCAATCGGGGCATCGCACTCGTCGACCGTATCGGCACCGGAATATCTCAGCGTTTTTCCGGGGGTGAGAACGTATACATACTCTTCATTATGCGATATATCATCCACTTTCCTGTCTATCTTAATATTATATCTTATATTTCCCCCGTTGTCAAATATTATTATTGTGTTTTTATCCCCCATAACATTTTCGGAAAGAGAAACCGCAAACGTATCTCCGTTGAAATCAAACGCTGAAATCCCCGCCGCCGAAAGCTGATACGTAGATCGGAGAGTGCCGTTTTCATCAAAGAAAAGCACCGCCTTATCGCATATCACGGCAAAGGATCCGTCGGAGAAGAATTCCGAATCAAGCGGAACCATACCGTCTCCCGAGTAGCTTGACAACGGGGTATCGCTTCCCTTCGAATAAAGCTCCGTCTGCATCTGAAACGACGCGCCAGCTGTGTCAAGGGTCACGATAAGAATCTTTTTGCCGTCGTCCGACAGAGACACGTCGGTCACGCATTTGCTCTTATAGTAGTCCGCCTCGCATTCAAATGAAGAATTGTAGTATGAAATGACATATCTCGAATCGCGCGCGCGGCGCACAAGAACAAATTCGCCGCTGTCGCTTATATCCGCATTTTCTATAACCGAATCCGCTTCCCTCGAAAACACCCGCGTAAGATTTGTATAAAGCGAATACGTCGTGCCGCCGAGATCATACGCAAGAAGATACTTCTCCGAAGGAACGATAACGGGAGAATCCATCCCCGATGCGTAAGTAAACATTTTCGATGCCGAGCTGTCATAAAGCGTAACGGAAGAATTTCCCGCCACGGCAAGCGCTCCCTTATATACGCATACGCTCATGTTGTTCTGCTCGTCGTACGTCACGTCCGAAAATCCGGAATTAATGTCTCCCGACGATCCGAAATCCCTGAGAAGGTACGCCAGATTGTCATATGTAATATATGACCGATACGCGGTAAGCATAACCGTAAGATAGACAAAAAGCAGTACAAGCACAGCGTACTTGACGCGCATAAACCATCCGGAAACGCGCAGATAGTATTCGTTTACGTTATTTTCAGCTTCTTCCGCCGAAATACGGCGCGGGATAAGGCTTCTTTTTCTTGGTTTCGGCATTTTCACACCCCAATCATCATAAACGGGATATTTTAATCTCCGGGCATCGCGTTTTCCGACGCGCAAGCACGTCATTCGTTCGTACCGCATATTCTTACATATCACATCAATCGAAGATTTCACATATAACTTGAGCATGCAGAACGCGATCCTCGACAAGCGAACAGCCGCGAATCTTATCAGACTCAGTCCGCTTTCCAATCCGGCTCTTCGGCATATTCAACACACTTCAGATACAGCCCGTGAGGCGGTGCCGTTACTCCGAGACACGAACGCTCGCCGGATTCGAACGCTCGCCGGATATCCGCCTCGTTCAGTCTGCCGGCTGCGGCATCCGTGAGTGTTCCCGTCATTATTCTCACCATATTGTAAAGGAATCCGTCCGCTTTAACGTTGAATTCGATAAGTGAATCGCTTCGCCGCACCACGGATGCCGACGACACGGTACGCTCCGTCGATGAAACAGACGAACCCGCCGACATGAACGCATGAAAATCATGCTTTCCCACAAAGCAGGAAGCAAGTTCGGACATAGTGCGAAGCATATCGTCGGAAAAATTATACGGAATCCGCCACACACGACCGTAAAGAAACGGATTCTCAACGGCGCCGTCAAGGATACGGTACACATATTCCTTTCCTAACGCGCCGTATCTCGGGTGGAACGAATCGGGGACAAATGCGGCGCCGATCACCGCAATATCGTTCGGAAGGTATCTGTTCATCGCGTGATGAACACGATCTGCCGGAATTGAAATTTCGCCTTCGGAGAATCCGCTCATTCCCGCCGGAGAAACCGAGCAGACAAAAGCAAGCGCGTGAACTCCGCTATCCGTTCTGCTGCATCCGCACACATCACACGGACGCGAAAATACCTTCTCACACGCTTCATTGAGGCGTTTTTGAACCGTATCCGCATTGGGCTGAACCTGAAACCCCGCATATTCCGAGCCGTCGTACATAAGCTTCAGCAAAATCTTCACGTTTCAGGCACTTCCTTTCGGGCGGCGGAATCATCCGCACTATATTAAAGAGACATACTGTATCCCGGAGCATATTTGTTGATTAGCAGGACCGCAGCTCCGGCAAAAACAACAAGAAGCACGGCAACAAAATCCACGATTCCCGCGTGAAGCACGTTCATTCTCGTGCGTCCTTCTCCGCCGGTGTAGCATCTGCATTCCATGGCATTTGCAAGATCGGAGGCACGTCTGAATGACGATACGAAAAGCGGTATCAGAATCGGTATCAAAGCCCGTGCACGCTTTATGAGCCCTCCCTCGGAGAAGTCTGCGCCGCGTGCCGCCTGGGCGTTCTTTATCTTCGAAGTCTCCTCTATCAGCGTCGGTATAAACCGAAGCGCGATCGTCATCATCATTGAAAATTCATGAACCGGCACATGGATGCGTGCGAGCGGCGAGAGCAGCTGCTCAAGACCGTCCGTGAGTCCGAGAGGTGTGGTCGTGTAGGTAAGAAGCACGCTTGTCGAGCACAGCAGGATCGCAACGCGCAGAACTATGAGAAGCGCGTTGAATATTCCTTCGAGATAAATATGGATGAAATGAAAATCAACGAGCAGTGTCTCGCCTTTATACCAAAACACGTTCACAAGCGCGGTAAAAAGAATGATGAACAGCAGCGATTTCATGCCGCGGAGTATGACTTTGAACGGTATGCGCGTAAGAAGTATAAGACCTATGAGCGCCGCGGTGAGAAGCAAAAACGAGAAGACGTTTTCCGCAAGAAATATAACGACGATGAAAAGGATGGTTATAACAAGCTTGAATCTCGGATCAAGACGGTGAATGACGGAATTCCCTTCAAAATACTGACCGAAGGCAACATCAATATTCATCTTTGCTTCCTCCGTTCAGTCCGTCTATATATTCGCAGATCCTTCCAAAGGCGAATTTAACCGTGTAAATATCGCGTCCGATATCGATTCCGCGCCGCTCAAGCGCCGCCGCAACTCTGGTTATCTGCGGAACGTCAAGACCGAGCGAAAAAAGCTCCTCCGATCTTGAAAACACCTGTGCCGGAGTTCCCGAAAACGCAATACGACCGTCGGACATGACCGTGACGCAGTCGCAGTACATTGCCATGTCCTCCATGCTGTGACTGACGATTATAACCGTCGTTCCCGAAGAATCGCAGAATTCGCGTATCCGTCCGAGTATCTCACGCCGTCCGCCGGGATCAAGCCCTGCTGCCGGCTCGTCAAGCACAAGCACTCCGGGATGCATAGCGATAACGCCCGCAAGCGCTGCGCGCCTTTTCTGTCCGCCGGAAAGATCAAACGGGGATTTATCGAGAAGTGAGCGGTCAAGTCCGGTAAAGCGCGCAGCTTCCTCAACGGCAGCTTCCGTTTCTTCGGGTGTCATTCCCATGTTGCGCGGTCCGAATGCGATATCCGCTCTCACGGTTTCATCGAAAAGCTGATATTCAGGATACTGCATTACAAGCCCGACCTTGAAGCGGACGTTTCTTATTTTCTTCGGGTCCGCCCATATATCTTTTCCGTCGAGCAGGACTCTGCCGCTCTGAGGCTTGAGAAGCCCGTTAAGAAGCTGCACAAGCGTTGATTTTCCGGAGCCCGTATGTCCAATCAGTCCGGTGATTATCCCCGATCGGAATGTTACCGACACACCGTCGAGCGCCTTTTTTTCGTATGATGTATCGCCTCCGTAGGTAAACGACACATTTTCAAGCTCTATCTGAGACATTTAGCCTTGCCTTTCAAATTATCCTTGATTAAACCGCGTGCGGAGATATGTGCTACTCTGCAAGCACGCGCGCGATTTCGTCGGCGCATTCCTCAACGCCGAAAATATCGGTTCTGACATCGTATCCTGCTTCTCGCATCATATGAAGAAGCTCTGCCGTCTGCGGTATTCCGAGCCCGACCGATCTGAGCTCGCCGAATCTCGAGAACACCTGTGCGGGAGTTCCCGACATCATGATCCCGCCGTCATTCATGACAATAACGCGATCCGCCTCTACGGCTTCATTCATGTAATGGGTTATATGGACTACGGTTATTCCTTTTACTTTATTCAGATGACGTATGGTATCCATTACCTCGCGGCGTCCCGAAGGGTCGAGCATCGCCGTGCTTTCGTCGAAAATTATACACTTTCTGTCCATCGCTATGGTTCCGGCGATCGCGATCCGCTGCTTCTGCCCCCCGGACAAGCGCTGCGTGGCGTGTCTCGCATACTCGCTCATACCGACGGTGGCAAGCGCGCTGTCAACCCGCCTTCGTATCTCATCGCTCGGCATTCCGAGGTTTTCCGGACCGAACGCGACATCCTCTTCCACTATAGTTGCCACGATCTGATTATCGGGGTTCTGAAAAACCATTCCGACATTACGCCGTGCTTCGTAAAAGTCTTCTTCGGTAACACCGTCTCCGGTCATCCTCATTCCGCATATCTCAAGCTCGCCGCTGTCGGGCTCGAGAAGCATACACATCAGTTTGGCAAGTGTGGATTTTCCCGATCCGTTATGTCCGAGGATTGCGACAAATTCACCTTCGGCAATTTCCAAAGATAAATCCTTTATTACTCTTCTCGGAGCCTTTCCGCTTTCCTCCGGAGGATAAGAAAACGAAATTCGATCGGCCTTTATTATTTTATTCATTTGACTATCTCCGTCAATACATTTGTTGAAATGGCGCTTTTTAGACAGCTGCTTTATTGCCGTCTTGCCTAAAATGTACATCTTGCGGACGCTCCTGCAGGCAGCGGCATCCCCGATGCCTTTACGGGAAGTCCGATTTCCCCGGTTTCCACTGCGGCTTTCTTTTTCAATTCGGGAGAAAGCGACGAAACGAGCATATATCCCATCGATGCCGGAGAAAGTCCGGTGGTATACGAATTGATAAGAAAGAAGAGCGGCTTTTCAGACAAAAGCGATGCTGCAAGAGATATAAGTTCGTCCGCGTTGTCTTCAAGCTTCCACAGTTCTCCGTTAGGTCCTCTTCCGTATGAAGGAGGATCCATAATTATGCCGTCGTAGGTTTTGCCTCTTCGCTTTTCTCGCTCGGCAAATTTTTTGCAGTCGTCAACGATATATCTCACGGGCGCGTCTCCGAGTCCGGAAAGGCGAAGGTTTTCCTTTGCGGCATTTACCATTCCGCGTGAAGCATCGACATGGCATACATCCGCGCCTGCGGCGGCCGCGGCAGCCGTTGCGCCGCCTGTATACGCAAACATATTAAGCACACGCGGACGCTTTTCGGGATTCTTTGATACGGCGGAGCGTATGATTTCGGAAAACCAATCCCAATTTACAGCCTGCTCGGGAAAAAGTCCGGTATGCTTAAAGCCCATCGGTCGAAGCATGAAATTCAGATCTCCGTATGAAACGGTCCAATTCTCGGGCATATTGCGTACAGTCCACTCCCCGCCTCCCGATTTTGATCTTCTGTAAATTCCGTCAGCCCTCTTCCACTCCGCGGCGGTTCTTTTATTCTTCCATATTATCTGCGGATCGGGGCGGATAAGAATATACTTTCCCCACCTCTCGAGCCTTTCGCCGTCGGAAGCGTCGAGCAGCTCATAATCCTGCCAATTATCTGATATCCACATAATATTGTTCTCACTTTTCGGATTTCTTTTTTTTCGGATCGAAAAAAACGGTTTTCCCGCGCACAACTATATTTGTCGCGCCGATATAACGTTCATCCTCATACTTACGCCGTCCGAGCCCCGCGTTTGCCGATGCGTTGAAATACTTTCCGACACGGGAGGACGAACAGTGCGCATGGCAGAGCGCAAGCGCAAGTGCATCAGCAGTATCGTCAGGCTTCGGAGGAGCATCAAGCCCGAGCATCATCGTTACAAGAGAGATTATCTGCTTCTTCTCCGCTCTTCCGTAACCGGTGACGGACTGCTTTACCTGAAGAGGAGTATACTCAAATATTTCTATCCCGTTTTTCCGGGCGCAAAGAAGTATCGTTCCGCGTGCTTCCGCCACAATTATACCGGTTTTCTGGTTTGTGTTCCAAAAAAGCTCCTCTACAGATACTGCGTCGGGACGGTATTTTTTTATTATCGAATCGAGTCTATCGTAGATAATCTCAAGCCGTTCCTCAACGGAAAACTCTGGTCCGGTCATAACTGAGCCGTAATCAAGCGCGGTCGCTTTTGAATTTTCAAAACGGATCACACCCCATCCGACTATGGCAATTCCGGGATCGATTCCAAGAATAATCATTACACTACCCCATTTTATATCTATCTTAGATATTATACTATATTTCGTCCGCTAAGTAAAGACAATTCATTCCGTTTTTTCGTAAAAAAAGCGTAGCCGACACCGCCGAAATCCGTGCATCGGTTACGCTTAGCGATATATTATGCGTAACAAGGCATTTTCTCAATGCCGAGTGTTCTCACCGCGACAAAGCGTCGATAGAGCGAAGCTCTTCCGCAGAAAAATGCGTATTTTCGATCGCCTTTAAATTATCGGTGATCTGTGACGGCTTTGACGCTCCGATCAGAACCGAGGTCACCGCTCCGTCGCGCAGGATCCACGCAAGCGCTATCTCCGCAAGCGTTTGTCCGCGTGTCTCCGCAACGGCGGCAAGTCCTCGTATACTTTCAAGTTTATCTTCGGTCAGCGCGCTTTCCTTCAGGAATCTGCCGTCCTTTTTGATACGGCTGTCCTCGGGGATCCCGTTCAGATATCTGTCGGTCAGCATCCCCTGCGCAAGCGGACTGAATGCAATTATTCCGCGGCGAAGATTCACCGATTCCCTCTTCAGTCCGTTATTTTCGATCGTTCGGTCAAATATAGAATAACGGTTCTGATTGATCACAAACGGACAATGCAGATCGGTAAGAATCTCGCATGCGCGCTTCATCAGTTCACCGTCGTAATTTGAAAGTCCGACGTAGAGTGCTTTTCCGCTTCTTACCGCCTGAGCAAGAGCGCCCATCGTTTCGTCAAGCGGAGTTTCGGGGTCGGGACGGTGGTGGTAGAAAATATCCACATAATCAAGTCCCATTCTTTTGAGGCTTGCGTCAAGGCTTGCGGTAAGATACTTTTTGCTTCCCCAATCCCCGTACGGACCTTCCCACATCGTATAACCCGCTTTTGTGCTTATTATGAGCTCGTCACGGTACGGCATCAGTTCTTCCCGAAGAATACGTCCGAAATTAATTTCGGCACTTCCGGGCTCGGGACCGTAGTTGTTGGCAAGGTCAAAGTGAGTTATCCCGTTGTCGAATGCGGCAAAGCAACGCTCCTTCATATTCGCATACGGGGACGTGTCTCCGAAATTATGCCAAAGTCCGAGCGATATTGCGGGAAGCTTCAAACCGCTCTCGCCGCATCTGTTGTAAATCATATTTTCGTATCTGTGTCTGTCCGGAACATACATTTTATTTTTACCTCCGTAATCAACTGAATCTGAAAATAATCTTCTGAACATCCTCATCAAATAAGTTCTCTTTATTGACCGGCGTAACGGCTGTATAAATCGTCTTTTCGCTGATGCTTCCTCCGGAAGCAAGAACAGCCGCATTTTTAACGCCGAGATATCCTATTGCAAACGGGTTCTGCACAATAAGCGTGTCCATTTCGCCCGTTTCTATCATTCCGACCGAAATAACGTTGCTGTCAAAGCCTATTCCGCGCACGGTATCCTTTACGCCGAGCTGCTTTATCGCATTTCCGACCCCGAGCGTCATCCACTCATTGAATCCGACGAGGACATTTATCTCGGGATATCCCTTGATAAGCGAGGCTGCCGCCGCCGTTGCGCTTTCCGCGTTGCTGTCTGCTGTAACCATAGTAATTATCTGCGCATTTTCGACATTCTTTATATATTCTCTGAATCCCGTCTCACGCTGACGTCCGTTGTCCGTATCCGCATTGTAGTTGACAAGCCCGATGTATATCTTTTCATCCGACGAAAATCCGCTCACCGCGGCTTCTCCCGCCGCTTTTCCCGCGCCGACATTGTCGGTGCCTATAAACAGGCTTACGTTTTCGGATGCTATACTGCTGTCTATGGTAATGACCTTGACGCCGTTCTTGACGGCATATTCAACCGCATCATTGGATTTTACATAATCTATCGCGGACAAAAGAATGACATCCGCTCCGTCGGAAACGGCTTTCTTTATCATATCATTCTGTGCCTTATAATCCTCCTCGTTTTCAGGTCCTTCAAAGCTTACCGAAACATTGTACTCGATCGCGGCGGAATTTACCCCGTTCTTCACACTGTGCCAAAAATCGGAATCGACCGCTTTTACGATAACGGCAATATTTTTTTTCGCGTCCGATTCGTTTCCGTAACATCCTGCCAGAGTCATGCAAAGGACGGCGGAAAGAAGCTGCGCAAGAAATCTTTTAATTTTCATTTTCCGCCTCCGCTTCTATTTTCGGTATTCTTACGGTAACTATCGTGCCAACGTCAAGCTCGCTTTTTATCGTCAAGCCGTACTTCTCGCCGAAGTATATCTTTAATCTGTCGTTTACGTTCTTAACGCCGATTCCGCTTGAATCGCTGCGCTCCTTGCGCAGTATTTTGCGGCACTGTTCCTCGGTCATACCGACCCCATTATCTTCAACTGTTATCAGGATATCGTCTTTATTATCCGGAGCTTCTTTAACGGATATCGTTATCTCGCCCTCGTCAACCATGCGGTCGATACCGTGGTATATCGCATTCTCGATAAGCGGCTGTACGGTTATCTTATTGCACAGATAGTGTTCAAGCCGTGTTTCAATATCAAAACTGTATGAAAACTGATTTCGATAACGGTAGCTTTGTATTACAAGGTAATTCTTTGCATGCTGAAGTTCATCTTTAATTGGGATAAGTTCATGCCCGCGGCTTATGCTTATGCGAAACAGTTTTGCAAGGGCACTGACCATTTTCATCGCGTCTTCGTTCTTTCCCTGCTCACACATCCACTGAATGGAATCAAGCGTATTGTACAGAAAATGAGGATTGATCTGCGCCTGAAGCGCCTTAAGCTCGGTCTTGCGCAGCTCGGTTTCCTCCCTGCGAACACGTTCCATAAGTTGTTTTATACGGTTTGACATATGTTCAAAGGAATCCGAAAGCACCTGAAGCTCGGTTACGGCTTCGTTCCCGCTCGAATAGCTGAAGCTGTCCGCCGCATTTTCAAATGCCTTCATCGCCTTTATAAGTGAGCGCACGGGAGCATTTACGATAATGGCATATACCGCAAGCACCGCGACCGAAACCGCCGCGCAGCAAAGAAGCGACACGACAATACTCATAAATATCTGTGACTGTCTTTCCGTAACAAGTTCATCCGTATAGCTGACACCGACTATACGCCATGATCTGTCGTATGTCGTGCTCAAAGTATATATAATATTTTTGCCTTCGTGAACTCCGTCGGCAAGAGACGAAACACCCCCTGCATCCTCACTTTTCAAATGCGAAAATACAAGCTGCTGCTGCGGATGGTATATGATATTTCCTTCCGCATCCGTAATATAGCAGTATCCATGCCTGCCGACACCGACCTTATCGATATACTTTGCTATTTCCGAAAAGCTGAAATCTATCGCCACATATGTTCCGCTGCCGAACACCGGTCGGTCGGTTCTGATCGCAAGAGTAACAACCCACGGATAAACACCGTCAAACAAAGTCTGCACATGAGGTTCAGAGAGCGCAAAATCGGCGGCACCCTCAAACAGGGCTTTGTCAAAAGAAAGATCCTTGTAGATTTCTTTCTTCAGTGTGTTTCCGCTTCCGGTGCAACTCAGTATATTCCCTTCGTGATCGTACACCGTGACTGCAAAAATATCGTTCTGTATCTTTGTAAGGGCTTCCGTTTTTGTGTGAAAATCATCCGGCTCCTTGCTTTCATACAGAATATTTCTGACCGCTGTGAGCTTGTTTTTCATAGCTTCGAGATTGTTGTTCACCGCAATCGCCGTCTGCTGTACGGTCTGCTCCGAATTCACCCTTGCATCGCGCATAAGAGAACGGCTGTAAACCGATGCAAATATGGCTATGCATGAGGATACCGCGGCAAGAGATGCCACCGTAACACAAATAACCGTAAGAGCCGACAGACTCAGCGAAAACCGTTTTCGCTTATGCCTCATTGTTTCCGTCTCCTTCCCGTAAGCTATACGTCCTTTCTTCCGATCTTCGGCGTCAGATATGTCCTTCTCCGTCCGTGCGGTTATCGTTTCTCACTTTATTCGGAGAATCGCCGTAAAACTTCTTAAAGCAATAACTGAAATAATGCTGATCGCTGTACCCGCACTTTTCGGCAACCTCGAGAATCTTCATTCCCGTGCAGACAAGCATATCGTATGCCGCTTTCATTCTGCGTTCCGTAAGAAGGGTTATAAAGTTTTTCTTTTTTGTTTTCTTTATAAGCGCGCTGAGATAATTCGGACTGACCGCCAATGTATTGCTGACTCTGGTAAGCGACAGATTCTCGTCCGAATAGTTTTCATCGATTATCTGCATCACGCGGTCGCAAAGAACCTCCGAATCCCTTTTGCGCGACTGAGAGATCAGCGATTTTGCCTTTCCGCAGAAATCCATCATCTCGTTTTTCATAACGGTCTCGCTGCTGTATGACGTTATACGCGAAAAGATTGAATTCGACGCCAAAAGCTTCATTGTATCCGTTCCGTCCGACACGGAACCGACGACCCGGCAAACCGTGGCGATTATCTGAAACATGAGCAGATTTGCATTTTCGGGCGTGCTCTTTTCGTAAAGATCGTTTATAAATCCGACAAGCGATTCTTCGCTTCCCACCTTGAGAAGCTGTTCGAGCTGCACCACGGTCTTCTCCGCATGCTCGGTCTCGAACTCCTCGTTATGCTCCTGGTCGTTTATAAATCGGACCTCGCCCGCTCCGTCGGAGGTATAGCGCCTTGCCGTAACCGCCTGAAAATAAGCGTCAGAGCAATTCGAAAGAAGCGAAAACTCACGGCTGACACCGATCGTGCATTTCTGCGAGAGCATTCTTCTCGCAGTCTGCACGATTTCCCTCAGCGGAAGCTCAAGCAGATTCGAAAGCTCTCCCTCTCCGTCAATCACGACAAGCGTTACCGCACGCTGATAGACCACAAAGCTTTCCGCATGTGCATATTTTGAAATTATATTATTAATGAAATCCGTATGCTTATCATCCGTACACGAAATCCCGTCACCGTTTTTGAATTTGGAAACAAGAATGCAAAAGCGTGCGTTTTCGCAGTTCTGTCCCACAATCCCGAGAGAACGCGCCTGCTCAAGAAGCGCGCGGTCGTCCTGTCTGAGCTCGTTGCTTCCGAGCATAAGCGGAAGAAGGAATTCGTTTACCGACAGGCGGCGAAGCTGCTGCTGTACGTTGCTGTCGGAGGCGGAGAGAACGCTTCCGAGCTTTTCGTCCATCCGTCGCCTTATCTCAAAAAGCTCCTCTGACATTTCGGAAGAAGAAATGGGCTTCAGAAGATAGCTGATAATGTTATAATCTATCGCCGTGCGCGCATATTCAAAGCTGTCATAGCCGCTCAGGATAACGATCTGCGTGGCAGGTCTGAGCTCACGCACCTTAGCCGCCATTTCAAGCCCGGATATCATCGGCATTTTTATGTCGGTGATAATCAGGTCGGGCTCGAGAGTTTCGACAAGGTCGATCGCTTCAACACCGTTTTCCGCTTCCCCGATGACTTCAAATCCCGCATCGTTCCATTTTACTCTTTCTATAAGAGCCCGCCGCTGATCATGCTCATCCTCAACCACGAGAACGGTATAGTTCATGCGAATTCCCTCCGAAAACAAAAATATAAACTTACCTTTATATTATATCACCTAACGGTGGGAAAATCAACGAGCGCACGTTTTTTTCGAAAAAACGACCGCCGCACAAAACAAATTCCACATTGGTATGTGTATTTCATTTTCTGCGGCGGTCCGGGGGAGCCAACGTAAACTATTCTTTTTTCTGCCATCCGGCATACAGTGTCATGCTTCCCGTCACTGTATCTTTTTCGAGATCCCATTTCTGAGTGCAGGCGGGATCTGAGTACCACCCGGTAAATACCCACCCTTCCTTCACTGGAACCGCGTTCTGTACGATAAGCTCGGAATGCATGACCTTTACGTTTTCGACGGCGGAACCGCCGTCGGTTTCAAAGCTGACGGTAAAACCGTTATGTCTTATCACAAACACGCCCGCGCCGACAAGCAGAACAAGTACGACTGCGACAAGGATATTCGCCGTGCGGACGGACATATTGATTTTTGAATAAAGCCCGCCGTTCGGTTTCGCATCCGAAGTCTGCACCTCTCTGTTTTCCGAATCGTTCATAACGTTTTACCCCCCCGCTTGGAATTTATTTGCGGGCGAGATACTTACGCATATCAATCGCGCACGCAACGAGTATTATAAGACCCTTTATGACATAAAGCATATTTGCATCTACGGAAAGGAAGTTGAGTCCGACAAATATGATCTGAAGGAGAAATACGCCGACCACAATACCGCTTATCTTTCCGGTACCGCCTACAAAGGATACGCCTCCGATAACGCACGCTGCTATAGCGTCGGACTCATAGTTCAGTCCGGTATTAGCGGAGCACGATGCGATTCTTGCACCCTCAATGAATCCGGTGATTCCGTACATTGCTCCCGCCAGCACAAAGACCAGAACGATAGTCCAGAAAACATTTACGCCGGAGACATTCGCAGCCTCTTCATTTGAACCGACCGCAAACATATTCTTGCCGAACTTGGTCTTATTCCATATTACCCACATGATCGCGGTAAGAATCACCGCATACAGAACATATTTCGGAACGGCATCTCCGCCGACCGTAAACAGTGTTCCGCGCACAAAGTCTGTATAAGACGGATCAAGTCCGGACAAGGTCTGTCCGTTGTTTCCGCCGAGCATAAGGTACATCAGCACGACGCCGAACACGATAAGCTGTGTCGAGAGGGTAACTATAAACGGATGAAGCTTGAACTTCGCAACAAAGAATCCGTTTACGAATCCGATAAGCGCTCCGACTGCGATAACGCAGAGAAGCACGAGCCACAAGGGCATTACCCCGATATTCGGGAATATCTTCTTGCCGTATGTCGTCATCTGAAGCAGCGATGCCGCGATGCATGCCGTAAGTCCGACGCAGCGTCCCGCCGATATATCGGTTCCGGTAAGCACTATCGCACCGCCTATGCCGAGCGCGATCGGAAGCTTTGCCGCGGTAAGCGAGATGATATTGATGATCGACGAGCGTGACAGGAATGCGGGAACGCGAATTGCTATGTACACGATCGCTATCAATATGATCATGTACATGGCATTGTTGAAAAGCATATCCGTGATGACTCGCCGACGGTCTGCCGGAGATTTGGCTTTGAAATCATCGATCCAAACCGACAGGCGATTTTTTCTTTTTGTTGAAGTTTCAGCAGACATTTTAGTTTTTTCCTCCGTTCACGCATATTGCGCTGCAAGTGTCATAATGTCTTCCTGGGTCGCCGTTTTCGCATCGACTTCACCGGCAAGCCGTCCTCCGGACATTACAAGTATCCGGTCGCACACACCGAGAAGCTCCGGCATCTCCGACGAAACCATTATGACTGTTTTGCCCCTTGCGGCAAGGTCAATGATAAGCTGATATATCTCATATTTTGCCCCGACGTCTATTCCTCTCGTGGGTTCGTCGAGAAGCAACACCGTCGGATCGGTGAGCAGCCAACGCCCGAGAATGACCTTCTGTTGATTTCCGCCGGAGAGAGAACGTATTTTAGTCTCCTGATTCGGAGTCTTTACGTTCATCGCCTTTATGCACCAATCGGTGCTTTTTTTCATTTTCTTTTTACTGAGAAACGGTCCGCTACTGCACTTTCCGAGGCTCGAAATCGTTGCGTTGTCGCGGATATTCAGAATACCGAAAATTCCCGTCGCGCGTCTTTCCTCGGTGAGAAGTGCAAAACCGTTTTTTATCGATTCCCTTGCACTTCTGTTCTTTATACGCTTTCCGTCAAGCGTCAGCGTGCCGCTCCTTCGTGTCGCCGTACCGAAAATATTTTCAAGAAGCTCTGTGCGCCCGGAGCCGTCAAGTCCCGCGACACCGATTATCTCTCCGCGATGTGCTTTGAAGGATACGTCTCTGAGTTTGGAGTACTCCGCGCTAAGGTCGTCGACCTCAAGCAGCACGTCGCCCGGCACATTTGATTTTGGAGGATAAAGGTTGGTCAGCTCGCGTCCGACCATAAGCTTTATGATCTCGTTTGTCGTAAGATCCTTCGATTCCCTTGTGGCTATCCATTTTCCGTCGCGCATTATCGTGACCTCATCGGATATCTCGAGGATCTCCTTCATCTTATGGGAAATGTATACTATAGCGCAGCCCTGATCGCGCAGCATATTTATTATTCTGAAGAGATGCGCCACCTCATCCTCGGTCAGGGACGACGTAGGCTCATCGAAAACTATAACCTTCGCATTATAAGAAACCGCTTTCGCAATTTCGACCATCTGCCTCTGCGACACAGGCATTTTACTCATCACGGTTCTCGGATCGACATTGATCCCGAGTTTATCGAAAATCTGCTTTGTCGCATCGTACATCTTTCTTTCGCTTGTGATCGGAAGCCCCTTTGCAACCGTAGGAAAACGGCCGAGCCACATATTGTCCATGACGTTGCGCTTCAGTGCCTGATTGAGCTCCTGATGCACCATCGCAACGCCGTTTTCGAGTGCTTCCTTTGAATTTTTGAAGTTGATCTCCCGTCCTTCGAGAAATATCTTGCCGGCGTCCTTTGTATAAACTCCGAAAAGACATTTCATGAGCGTAGACTTTCCCGCGCCGTTTTCTCCCATAAGGGCATGGACGGTACCGGCTTTAACCGTAAGATTTACCTTATCAAGTGCTTTTACTCCCGGAAATGCTTTTTCGATATCCTGCATTTCGAGAAGCACCGATGTGTTTTTATTATCCGCAGTGAGCTGCTCTGCGACTTTGTTTTCTTTCATAGAGGCTCCCCCGTCTTTCCGAAATGAAGTTATTTTTCAATGGGGCAGCGGAACATCCGCCGCCCCATCGTATCATCAGTTATATCAGCCCATGTATGCTGCGTAAGGAATGTTTACTCTCCATGTTCCGACTACGTCGTCGGCATTGACACCCTCAAATACCGATTTGGAGTTGAGGAAGTTCTGAGTAACAGTGGTGATGACCTTCGCCATTCCGTCTGCATCCTGCTTAATGGTACCGATCATGCTTCCGCTCTTGATCGCTTCTTTTGCGGCATCGGTAGCGTCAACTCCGAATACCGGAATAACCTTTCCGCCTTCCTTATTGTATCCCGCTGCCTGAAGAGCCGAGATCGCGCCGAGTGCCATTTCGTCGTTGTTGGCGATGACAAGCTCTACCATGTTATTGTTGGCTTCGCTGTACTGTGCAAGGATCGTGGACATATAATCCGTTGCAGCCGCGGACGACCACTGACCGTTTTGGTCTACGAGGTAGTTGTTGGAGTTTGCCGAATCGTAGAAAACAAGCTCGCTCTTTCCTGCCTTGGTAAGAACGGCATTAGCATCCTCAACACCGTACTGAGTGCGTGCGATAGCTTCCATGTTGCCTTCCTGACCCTTGAACATAACGTAGCTGATCTTGCCGTCGCCGTTCAAATCAAGATTTGCAAAATGCTCTGCAACGTAATTACCGACCATCTCGCCCTGCATATGTCCTGCCATCTCGTAATCGGTTCCTACGAATACGCACTTGTCGTAGCTGCTTACTACCGACTCCTCAACCGAACGGTTAAAGAAGATAACGGGAATATTCTTTGCTTTTGCAAGATCAATGATGTTCTGCGCCGCATCGTTCGATCCGGTGTCAACTACGTTGACTATAAGAAGGGACGAATTCTTGGCGATTGCCGTTGTGACCTGCTCGGTCTGGGTCGTCTGATTGTTGTTTGCGTCGTAGTTCTGATACTTTATTCCGGCGTCGGTAAGGAGCTTGTCCATTGCCGAGCGGACGCTCGAAATATATGTATCACTGTAGGTGTAATAGAATACGGAAACTTCACCTTTCTCCGTGCTGTCTCCGCCTTCGGGTGTTTTGCTGTCGCTGCAGGCAGCCAGACCTAAAACGAACACGAGCGCCAGTGCTATTGCAAGAAATTTTTTCATTTTGAGTTTACCTCCCTGTATTTTTACGACCTTTCCTGTCGTTGTTATTATTATATTGCACAATTGAAAAAAAGAAAATAGACTTTTTTATCGGAAATGTATAAAAAATTATCATGTTGACGAGTCAAAGATATTTTTTCGTAAAAATCTGTTTTCAGGTGAAAATAATCCTAATCGCCGCCGAAACGGTAAACCCAATGCATTCCGCGAGAATAAAGGCTCGAAGAATCGATAAAGATACGCCTCAAAATATAAAAACGCCGCGGTAAAACAACTTCAAGTGTTTTGCCTCGGCACCGCAAAGATATCGAGCGCGTCCGCTACGGGCAGGTTTCAAATCATCCGACGCTGTAACGACCGACATAGCCTTTGTACTTTTCGAGATTATATTTATTTATGTAATAAACCTTTAGGAAGCCTGCCGTACCTAAACTGAAAAGGGATGCCATAACAATAAGAAGGATAACCGCAACGATCCACACTACATTCGCCATTTTGAGTTTTGCGATAAACAGCCTGGCAAACGATATTCCTAACGCTCCCCACACTGCGTAGTTCGCCGCTTTATTGCTTTTCCCTGTTCCCTTACTGTCTTTGATTGCACCGGTTTTAACACGTCTGTCAATAACGAAGGTGAACACAAGCGCCGTTACGGCAGGTACCGCCGCAGCTACAGCCTTTAATGCAATCGGAAACGCCGCAAGCTCACAAAAAATTTCCGCCGTCAAAGTGAAATTTATAACAAACAACAGCGAAAGAAAGCTCGACAGAAACACTCCTCCGTAAACGGTTTTATCTTTTCGCTTTATCTGAAAAAAAACCGAGGCAAACAGCCCTAAGCATATTATTATAATTCCGTATGCAAAAGCTGCCCCTCCCGCCCCAAATCCGATAAGAGAGATTAGCAGCCAAAAGATATTTGATCCCCATGCCGCTTTTGTCTGCGTGCGGAAATCGTTCTTCGGAGTAAGGTCGATGAATTTTTCTATGGTTTCTGTGTTATACATGGTTCAACTTTCTTTTTACAGTACTTTGTCTCACTGTTCCGCCGTTTCCCGCTGATTACAGTGCCGTTCCTTTTGTCGGAACGAAAAAGCGGCTCATATCGGCACTCTCAAACTCAAGCAGCCTGATCTTTTTATCAATGCCGCCCGCATATCCGGTCAGGCTGCCGTTTGTGCCGACGACCCGATGACAAGGAATAATGACGGAAATTTCATTGTGTCCGACCGCACCGCCCACAGCCTGCGCAGACATCCGGGCAAGTCCCCGCTTTTCGGCAAGCTTCCGCGCTATATCGCCGTAAGTCACGGTCTGACCGTACGGAATCTGCAAAAGTATCTCCCATACGTCCTTACGGAACCGAGAGCCGATCGGGTTAAGCGGCGGCGTGAAATCGGGTTCCCTGTCGTCAAAGTAGATATCAAGCCAACGCCTGACTTCCGCGAGAATCGGAGTTTCATTTGCAGCGTGTTCTTCGGGCAGATTATCGGCATAATATTTTGCTCCGTCAAACCACAGTCCGGTCAATCCGATGTCATCCGCCGCAAGCAAAATATCGCCGAGCGGCGAATCGTAATGCTGAATAAAAGTCATATCGCACACCTCGAAAAAAGAATTTGAATCGCTATCGAGCCGAGCGAAGCAGGATTTTTCAGGCAGGGCGCTTTGCTTGCTGCCCGAAGCCAAAGCTGTTTTCTGAACATCTGTGCCGAATTCACCGATGGTTTCCGACTTCGATAAAAAAGCCGAAAGTCACGACCTTCGGATTTTTGGTGCGGATGACAGGGATCGAACCTGCACCCGTAAGGACCGGTTCCTAAGACCGGCGCGTCTGCCAATTCCGCCACATCCGCATCGTATTTATTTTAACACAGTGCGCACTCATTGTCAACTGATAAACGCACTGTTTTCGGCAGCAGAAAATCCCTGCCGCACCGCAGGCTCCGTCCGGAGCGCACGGCAAGGCGGGGATTTCGGTTATCAATGTTTTTTCGTCTTTCAGCGTGCAACGATGTTCACGATCTTACCGGGAACATAGATCTCTTTGACGACAGTCTTTCCTTCGAGTGCCGCTGCCACCTTCGGATCGGCTTTTGCCGCTGCTATCGCATCTGCCGTCTCCGCCGTCTTTGACACGGTAATTGTCGAGCGAAGTTTACCGCAGATCTGAACCGCAATCTCCACGGTATCTTCTACTGTCTTTGCCTCATCATATTCCGGCCAAGGTGCAAGGGAGGCAAACGGCTTTTCGCCGATGCTCTCCCACAACTCCTCGCAAAGGTGAGGCACAAACGGGCAGAGTATGCGGATAAACACGTTCAGTTCATCCGAGGTCAGAGAACCGTGATTGTAAATATCGTTAAGAAGCGTCATCATGGCGGCAATTGCGGTATTAAACTTCATATCCTCGATATCAAGCGAAACCTTCTTGACCGTCTTATGGAACGCGCTCTCAAGCTCGGCAGTCACTCCGCTGCCCGATACGATCTCCGGCAGTCCCGCAACACGCTCAAGAAAGCGCTTGCATCCGCGTATTGCGGAAGGCGACCACGGTGCGGACTTTTCAAAATCTCCGATGAACATTTCATAAAGTCTGAGTGTATCGGCGCCGTACTCCTTGACGACATCGTCGGGATTTATGACATTTCCGCGGGATTTCGACATCTTCTGTCCGTCCTCACCGAGGATCATGCCGTGAGCAGTTCTCTTGAGGTAAGGCTCGGGGCATTTCAGTACGCCGATATCGTAGAGAAATTTCGCCCAGAAGCGCGAATAAAGAAGATGAAGCGTGACGTGCTCCATACCGCCGTTATACCAATCTACAGGCATCCAATAATCAAGAGCTTCCTTGGATGCAAGCTCGGTCATGTTCTTCGGATCGCAATAGCGGAGGAAATACCACGATGAGCCCGCCCAGTTCGGCATCGTATCGGTCTCACGGCGTGCGGGCGCACCGCACTTCGGGCAGGTGGTGTTTACCCAGTCTTCGATCTTGGAAAGCGGAGATTCTCCGGTATCGGTCGGCTCATAATCCTTCACATCGGGGAGGCGGAGCGGAAGCTCGCTTTCCGGGAGCGGCACCCATCCGCACTTCTCGCAGTAGACCATGGGAACGGGCTCACCCCAATAGCGCTGACGCGAGAATACCCAGTCACGAAGCTTATAATTTACTTTTTTATGTCCGATTCCCTTCTCCTCGAGCCACTTGATCACGGCTTCCTTAGCGTCAGCAACGCGGAGACCGTCGAGGAATCCGGAATTCACGAGAACGCCGTCGGCAACATCCGTATATGCTTCGTTCTGAACATCGCCGCCTTCGACCACCTCGATTATGGGAAGGTCGAATTTTTTTGCGAAATCCCAGTCGCGCGTATCATGCGCGGGAACCGCCATGATCGCTCCGGTGCCGTAGGTTGCAAGGACATAGTCGGATATGAAGATCGGGATTTCGCGTCCGTTCACGGGGTTGATAGCATATACTCCGTCGAGACGAACGCCGGTTTTGTCGCGGACGAGTTCGGTACGCTCAAAATCAGACTTTTTCGCCGCCTGAGCGCGATATTCCTCAACCTGAGCGTAATTCTTAAGCTTATCCTTCCAAGCCGTTACAAGAGCATGCTCGGGAGCGACGACCATATAAGTAGCACCGAAAAGCGTATCGGGACGTGTTGTATAAACGGTAAGCTTATCGCCCGCGCTCGTCTGAAAATCAACTTCGGCTCCGTAGCTTCTGCCGATCCAATTTATCTCCTGCGTTTTGACACGCTCAATAAAATCGAGATCCTTGAGGTCGTCGATAAGGCGGTCGGCATAAGCCGTTATTTTAAGCATCCACTGGCTCTTTACCTTGTGGACGACTTCACTTCCGCAGCGCTCGCAAACGCCGTTTACGACCTCCTCGTTTGCAAGAACGACCTTGCATGAGGTGCAGAAGTTTACGCTCATTTCCTTCTTGTATGCAAGTCCCTTCTCGTAAAGCTTGAGGAAGATCCACTGCGTCCATTTGAAATAATCGGGATCTGTCGTATTTATTGTTCTGTCCCAATCGAAGCTGAGTCCGAGAGACTTGAGCTGCTCGGTAAAGCGGGCGATGTTCCGCTCCGTTACGATCGCGGGATGTATGTGATTCTTGATGGCGTAATTTTCGGTGGGAAGTCCGAAAGCATCCCATCCGATGGGGAAAAGCACGCTGTATCCCTGCATGCGGCGCTTTCTTGCGACGATATCCATCGCCGTATACGGACGCGGATGTCCTATATGAAGTCCCTGACCCGAGGGGTACGGGAACTCGACAAGCGCATAATACTTTTTCTTTGACTTATCGAGACGCGCCGCAAAGGTTTTTTCTTCGTTCCAACGCTTCTGCCACTTTTTTTCAATGTCTGTGAAATCGTACTTCATAAGCCCGTCTCCTCAATCAATTATCTGTAACAATCCCGGAAATATCGACTTCGTCGGTATCCTGATAAAGCTTTTCGAGATTATATGTTTTTCTTGCGTTCTCGCTGAACACATGGATTATTACGGAACCGTAATCAAGGAGCATCCATCCTCCGTCGGGCTCACCCTCGGTGTGGCGCTTCTGTATACCGCAAAGTCCGAGGCGGTATTCCGTCTCGTCGCACAGTGCCTTTATCTGTGTGCGAGAATTACCGCAGCATATGATAAAGTAATCTGCTATAACCGTGCGATCGGTGACGTGAAGAAGCTTTATATTTACGGCTTTTCTGGCGTCGAGCACCGAAACCGCATACTTTGCGACAGCCTCGGGATCGTTCGGGTCGATATCGGGAATTTTTATTTCATCATTCATATTCTGAACAGCCGCCGACCTCGGTCGGCTTTTTCCTTTCGTTTATGTCAATATACAAAGAGTGACGTATTCAGCGATCAATACATCGGTATATCGATCGAATTGTCTATAATATCCTTTGCGTCGAATTCTTCGTTGATCGGCGGAACATCCGTCGAATAATAGGAATTTGTAAATATCGAGCTTTCTGTATCCGTAAAGTACAGCTGACTGTCAAATATCGACGACGGGATTTCCTTGGTATCCGAAGTATTGAAATATTCGTTTACCAATGTGTGAAGAGACTGACGGTTAAGGACATAATACGACCAGCCGTATTCGTTGCTAAGCGGCTCGCCGGGAACGGTAAGCATCTTTATATTCGAAAGATCGACCTTGCCGAGCATTTCCTTCGCAAAGTAAACAAAATCGGAAACCGTTATATCGGTAGTAAGATTGTCGATTATCTCGGTAGCTACGGTCGTAAGCGTACCTACGTTGGAAATATTCAGAGAGCTCTTTGCCTTCTGTATAAAAGCGGACATGAATATTTTCTGAGCATTTTCGCGTCCGATATCCGCCTGAAGATATCCGTGACGGAAACGAACGAACTGCTCCGCCTCGGCTCCGGTAAGGGTCTGGTATCCGGGATAAAGGTCTATATAGAGGTTCTGCGCAGGATCGGGGTAATACAGTCTGTACGGCACGTTCATCTCAACTCCGCCGAGAGCATCGACTATATTGACAAAGCCGTCAAGGTTCATTATAGCGCACTTATATATATTGATCCCGAGCGATTCCTCAAGTATATCTCCGAATTTCCTGAGCCCCGACATGCGGGCTTCCTCTTCGCTTTTGCCTTCATTCAACGCCTGACTGTAGTAAGTGCTGAAGGTTGCGTTGATCTTGCTTGTCGGCACGCCGTAGCTCACATACGTATCGCGCGGGAACTGCATTATCGTAACCTTGGACTCGGTGATGTCATAATTGATAAGCATTATTACATCGGTCAAAAGCGCCGCACGGTCATGACCGAGGACAAGAAAGTTATAATTTCCTTCTTTATTTTCCAATGTAATGACCTTTCTGTTTCCCTTTTCATCCGTGACGATATATGTGTTTTTGTCGTTATCTCCCACGGTGGGCTTATACGACAAAAGATAATTAGCACACAGAACGACGGCAAGAATCGCCATGATAAAAGCTGTAATACAAATAATAAGGATTCTTTTGAATATTTTTCTCGACATATTGCACCGGACCTTTTTCAGTTATATTTGATTTTCCGCAGATAATAGTTTCTGCATCTGAGCGTATCCTCATCTATAAGGGCGTTTTCTTCCATAAGGACAGTCATAGTATAATTGAAAGATTTGACCATGGTTTTATACAAATGAAAAAATTTATCTTCTGCTGAGGACAAATGGGAGATTCCGTCGTAAAAATAACGGCGGAGCTTTATGCAGTCGTCGTAAGTCCGTGTATCCTCAATATAATCGGCAAGATAAATTATCGCCTCAAATACGGTCATATTGTCTCTTCCCGTAGTATGCCACCGCACCGCCGAGACGATCTCCGGATCGGCAAACTCGGGAAAATCTCTTTCGATAAGCACCGCCGCCGTCTTTGAATGATAAAGCTTCGGCGAAAGCGGATCGACACCGAGTATTATACCAAATTCGCGGCAGTATTGCAACTGTTTTTCGACAGTTTCATTCTTTGTTATATCGTGAAGAAGAGCCGCCGCACGCGCTTTATTCCTTTCACCTTCGGGAAGGTAAATATCAGCCAGGGATGCCGCCTCGCGCTCAACGCCGAGAATATGCGAATATGTGCGTTCGTTCACATAGCTTTTCACCTTTATGCGAAGAAGATCGAGCATTTTCTCGGTAATCATCTGTACAGCCTTTCCCTTTCTATTATTCTTCTTACTTCGGGGCTGAGGTATTCTTCCGTATTTTCCCCGCGTTTTATCATTGTGCGCAGCAGCGTTGAGGAGACCTCGAGCGCGCGATCGCCGAGCACATAGCATTTCGCGCCGTATTTTTTTCGATAGCGCTCTGCGTACTTTCGCATCTCCTGCTCCGTCCCGTCCTCACGCATGATCCCGACTACCGACGCAAGGGAAAATATGCGTTCGGGCTCGCGCCACGACTCAAGGCTTTCGAACATATCGCCGCCGCAAAGGAGAAAAAGCTCAGTATCCGAATCGGAGAAATGTTCAAGTGTATCGACCGTATAGCTCACTCCGGATTTGCGTATTTCGTAATTCGAAACCTCAACGGGGATCGAAAATCCCGCGTTATCCGAGAAAGCGGCGCGCGTCATCTCGAGCCGCAGATCAGGTCCGGGATCGTCAATGCTCTTGTGAGGCGGAATACATGCCGGAATGACAAGCAGCCGATCAAGCTTCATTTCCGAAGCAAACGCCGCAGCCGCCCTGATGTGCCCTCGGTGAGGCGGCGAAAAGGTGCCGCCGAAAATTCCCGTACGTGTCATTTACTCAAGAACGATCTTATCTTTTTTCTTTTCGGAACGGCGGTAAAGCACAAAGCGGTATCCTATGACAGAAACCACATCAGCGCCGAGCGCCTCGGCAATTTCCGATGCCGCTTCACGCGCACCGCACGGCGCCGTCTCCAGAACACGGAGCTTTATAAGCTCGCGCGCCTCAAGTGCGGCGGAAACCTGTGTCAGCGTCTCTTCGGATATCCCGTTTTTTCCTATCTGAAATATTGTATCAATACCGTTTGCCATGCGGCGAAGCATGGCTCTCTGTTTTCCGTTCAGCATGAGATTCCTTTCATAATATCAGCAAAAACTCCGCAAAACGCTCTCATCGCCTTTCCGCGGTGGCTGATTTCATTTTTTTCTTTATCGGTAAGTTCCGCGAATGTTCTGTTTTTTTCTTCGGAGAGGAACAGCGGATCGTAGCCGAATCCCGATTCTCCGCGTCCCGCGCGAAGGATCGAACCGTACGCTTCGCCGCGGACATAAAACGAGTGTATCCTGTCGTCGGAAGAAAATCCGGCGTATTCCGCGGGAATTAAAACATCCGACATACTTTGCGGCAGAGCGCAGGTAACGACGCATACAAAGTGAGCGCCCCGTTCGCTGTCCGGAACATTTTCAAGCTCCGAAAGAAGCTTACCGTTGTTTGAGCGGTCATCCGCATTTTCGCCCGAATAACGTGCGGAAAATATCCCCGGACGTCCTCCGAGAGCGTCAACGCACAGCCCGGAATCGTCGGCTATGCCGATATATCCGAGCCGAGCGGCGGCGCTTGCCTTTATAAATGAGTTTTCTTCGAAGGAGCTGCCGTTCTCTTCGATCTCACCGCGAAGTCCGATATCGTCGAGCGAAAGGACTTTCACCCCGCCCGGCGCAAACTCCGCGAGCAGTTCCTGCATTTCCGCAATCTTTTTACGGTTACGCGACGCAAGTACTATATCCATACTCAGTCAAGGAGTGCGGAAACGAACATGTCCGCGTCAAACGGCTGCAGATCGTCCACTCCTTCTCCCACACCTATGAATTTCACCGGAATTCCGAGGGTTCCTTTGATTGAGAAGATCGCGCCGCCCTTCGCAGTACCGTCAAGCTTTGTGAGGACAAGTCCGGTTATATCGGCGCTGTTCTTGAATTCCGCCGCCTGCATCACCGCATTCTGTCCCGTAGTCGAATCGAGCACCAAAAGGGTCTCGCGGTCGGCATCCGGGAGCTCACGCGAAAGGACGCGGTCGATCTTTGCAAGCTCGTCCATGAGATTCTTCTTATTGTGCAGACGTCCCGCGGTATCGACGATCAGCACGTCTGCACGGCGTTTTCTTGCGGCTGCCGCCGCGTCAAATACGACTGCTGCGGGATCAGAGCCTTCGCTCTGTTTTATAAGCTCCGCGCCGGAGCGCTCGCACCACACCTCAAGCTGGTCTATCGCCGCCGCACGGAACGTATCCGCCGCCGCTATAACGACCTTCTTGCCTTCATCGGCAAGCCTTGCGGATATTTTTCCGATAGTCGTCGTTTTACCGACCCCGTTCACGCCGATCACGAGAATTACCGAAGGAGACGTTGTAAGCTTGAGCGCCTCACCGTCGCCGATTTTTTCTCTCAGTATATCGCGAAGCGCATTTTTCACATCTTCTCCGCTCTTCAGTCTGTCATCCTTTGCTTTTTCTCTGAGCTCGGATATTATCTCCTCAGACGTTTCCACTCCGACGTCGGCGGATATGAGCATATCCTCAAGTTCTTCGAGAAAATCCTCGTCCACTTTGACAAACGCTCTGAACATACTGTTCAGCTGTCCGAAAAAAGCGTTTTTCGTCTTTTCAAGTCCGCTTTTCAGCTTATCAAAAAATCCCATAATTCTGCCTTTCGCGTAAATAAAATCAGTTATTTCCGAGATGCTCTTCGATAAACTGCTGCTTTGATACCGCGCCTACATCGAGCGTGAACACCTTGGACACACCGTGGCGCGGCATAGTTACGCCGTACAACGTATCGGCAATTTCCATCGTTCCGCGGCGGTGTGTTATCATGATGATCTGTATATCCTTTGAGAAACGGCTTATATAATTTGCGACACGGTTTACGTTTACCTCGTCGAGCGCCGCTTCAATCTCGTCAAAGATACAGAACGGAGAAGGATTTACCTTTATCAGCGCAAACATAAGCGCTATTGCGATAAACGCCTGCTCACCGCCCGAAAGGAGCGAGAGATTTTTTATCATCTTCCCGGGAGGCGCCGCCGATATCTCGATTCCGCAGTTCAGTATATCGTCCGGATCGGTAAGCGTAAGTTCCGCGTGACCGCCTCCGAAAAGCTCTCTGAATACTTCCCCGAAGTTTTTGTTGATCTTCGTGAAGGCATCGCGGAACATCCGCTCCATCTCCTCTTCGATCGAGGATATTACGGAATCGAGCTCTTTCTTGGATGCCGTCAGATCATTCATCTGCGCCGTAACGTAATCGTATCTCGATTTCAGTTCGGCGTACTCTTCAATCGCATCGACGTTGACCGAACCAAGCGCGCGGATCGAGGATTTCAACTCGTTCAATCGGCTCTGAATCTCGGCTCGGTTCTCCTTCGTCACCTCCGGATATCCGAGATTTGCGGCATCGGTATGAGTAAGCTCATATTCGTCGTAGATTCTGCCCGACATCTTTTCAATATCCGATTTCAGAAGCTGGAGCTTATTTTCGCTCTTTGAATGGGCGGCAAGCTGAAGCTCTTTCTTTGAAGTAAGGTCGCGTATTCTGAGACGGAGATCGTTGATCTTTTTCTCAAAATCCATTCCGCCTTCTTCGAGGAAGAGACGCTCGCGCTCCTTCGCTTCGAGAGCCTCATTTCCGCTCTCGACCTCGGATTTCAGCGTAAGAATCAGCTTTGAATTTTCCTCCGCGGCAAGTTTGAAGGCTGATACCTTCTCTTTATGCCCGTTCTTCTCCTCTTCAAGCGCGGAAATACGCTCTTCGGATGCGGCGATAAGCGCTTCGGTATTCTCGAGGTCACGCTGTTCCGACGCTTCTGATATGAGAAGCGCATTTATCTTCTCGCTGCTTTCGGCGATCGCGGCTTCCGCATCGTGGCGCTCAACGTCATATCCTGCGCGCAGAGTGTTCATTTCGCTTATCTTTTCTTCAAGCGAGGCGATCTGCGCCGTCAAATCGTCATTTTTGCCGGATCCATCGTCCTTTTCGCTCCTGAGCTTCTCAAAATCCTCGCGGAGCTGAGCGACAAGACCCGCGGTAACGCTCCGCTTTGCCTGTATTTCCTCACCCTCGACGGATTCGGTGCGGATCATCGTCTCAATGATCTTTATCTTTTCCTCGAGCATTTTACGCTCGGAACGAAGCTTTTGAAGCTCTGCGGCAGCTTTTGATCGCTTTGATTCCGCGGCAGATGCCTTTTCTTCAAGCTCTTTTGCCTCGGATTTAAGCTTGTCTATCTGAGTCTGTCTTGTGAGTATTCCGCTGTCACGGCGTGCCGAACCTCCGGTAAAGGAGCCTCCGGCATTGATCTGCTGACCGTCAAGCGTGACCGCTCTTATTTTCCATCCGGTGCTCTTTGCCGCCGAGCTTGCGGCGTCTATATTTTCAAATACCGCGATCGATCCGAGAAGGGAGGCGATTATTCCGGAGTATTTTTCATCAGCGGAAATAAGTTCGTTTGCATATCCGACGAATCCGGAACGTGAGGAAACCTCTTCAAGCTCGCGGCTGCGTGCTCTTCCCTTCACGGATGTGATCGGATAGAAGGTCGCACGTCCTGCCGAAGCATTTTTCAGGACGCGGATCGCACTCTTTGCGCTTTCCTCGTTTTCAACGACAATTCCCTGAATTGCCGCGCCGAGCGCGGTCTCAACCGCAACGGTATAAGCGTCTGAAACGTGAATAAGATGTGAAACGGGACCGTGGATGCCAGCGAGATCGCCTCGGGACGAAGCGCCCATTACATATTTTACGCTGTTGTTGTATCCGTCAAAGTGCTCAAGCATTCTCGACAGTGCGGCAATGCGGCTGTCGAGCGCGCTTTTATCGGAATTTATACGTCCGAGCTCAATGCGGAGGCGCTCGGTCTCGTCGGATTTTGAGTTTATCTCGCGGTCGAGCGTAAAGATCTCTTTATCTGCGGCTTCGACCGACGCCTTGTACTCGCCGACTGTTTCGGAGATTTCTTCGGCTCTTGCGTCAAATTCGGAGATCTCTTTTTCGTACTTTTCGATATCCCCTACTATTGAAACAGATCTTGCCTCATGCTCCGTAAGCATATTTACAAGCACGTTAAGGCGTATTTCGGCTTCTGCTTTTGCGTTTTCGTACCTTTTCAGCTCTTCGAACGAATCGGAGATAAGCTTTTCTTTCTTTTCCTTATCCGCGACAAGTGCGGTATGCGCTTCGCGCGAACGCTTGATATCAGAACGGATGTCTTCAAGCTTTTTTCCGATATCCGAAAAAAGCGCATTGAGGCGTTTGAGCTCTTCCATCTCAGCCGAAACGGATTCATCCGTTTTTCTTACCGCTTCAAGCTCACTCTCGGCGTTTATCTTCGAATGAGCGATATTGTTCTCGATTATCTTATAACGGTTTTCGGTTTCGTGTATTTTTTCCCGCAATGCCTTGATATCCGAATAGAGCGACATCTGAGCCTGCTTGTTTTCCTGTGATGCGTTGAACAGCTTTTCACTCTGTGATTCAAGCTGCAACACCGTATCCTCGGCGATCTCAAGCTCATGTGCGGATATCCTGCACTCGGACTCGAGCTTTTCGACTTCCTCGCGCATTTTGACCATATCGTAAAGCCAAAGGGATATATCCGCCTCTTTTTTTGCGTCGAAAAGCTCTATGTATTTTCTTGCCTTCTGAGCGGCGCGCTCCATCGGTCCGACACGGGTTTCAAGCTCGGAAAGTATATCCGATATCCGCACCATATTGTTCTCTGTTTCGGCAAGCTTTCTTTCGGATTCATGCTTCCTGTACCGATATTTCGATATACCCGCGGTTTCCTCGAAAATGCCGCGGCGCTCCTCGCTTTTTTTCGATATTATCTCGGCTATCTTGCCCTGACCTATTATTGAATATCCGTCTCTTCCGATACCGGTATTCATAAAAAGCTCGTATATATCTCTCAGTCGGACGCTCTTGCGGTTTATAAAATACTCGCTCTCTCCGCTCCTGTAATAACGTCTTGTGACGGTGACCTCGTCGTATTCGCTGTTCAGTCTCTTGGGCTTTGCGGAATCGTCAAACGTGACGGACACCTCGGCGAAATTCATCTGTCGGTATCCGTCGGCTCCGATGAAGATTACATCCTCCATTTTTGAGCCTCGTATGGTCTTTGACGAAAGCTCGCCGAGAACCCATCTCATTGCATCGGTTATATTTGATTTTCCGCTTCCGTTCGGTCCGACGATTATCGTTGATCCGTGATCGAACCGAAGTACGGTCTTCTCGGGAAAAGATTTGAATCCGTGAAGCTCAAGTGATTTAAGATACATTTCAGATTCTCTCCTTTCTGTTGAAATCAGGCAATTATCATTTTCCGAAAAGCCTGAGAGCTTCCTCGGCGGCTCTCTGCTCCGCCTCGCGCTTTGTTCCGGCTTTTCCTCTTCCTATAACGTTACTGTTGAGTCTCGCTTCGACCTCAAAAACCTTATCGTGATCCGGTCCGCTCTCGGAAACGATCACATAGCGGAGCTTTTCGCCCTCGACCTGCTGAACTATCTGCTGAAGCTCCGTCTTATGATCGATGAAGGAAGCGCTCTTGTTGATCTCGGATATCTCCTTCGAAACAAACGGAAGCACGAATTTTTCGGCGGGACCGATGCTGCCGGAATCGAGATATATTGCGCCGATGATAGCCTCAAAAGCATCGGAAACCGTAGAAGAACGGCTCCGTCCGCCGCTTTTTTCCTCTCCGTGACCGAATCTGATATACTCACCGAGAGAAAACGTTCTCGCATACTGCGCAAGCGCTTTTTCGCAAACCACGGAAGCGCGTATCTTTGACAGATACCCTTCATCGATCTTTTCAAATCGGGAGTATAGATACTGTGCGACCACAAGCGAAAGCACCGAGTCACCGAGAAATTCAAGACGCTCGTTGCAGTCGATGTCAATTCCCTTCGCGTGCAGCTCGTTTGCCGCTGAAGAGTGCGTGAGTGCTTTTTCAAGAAGTCCGAAATCTTTGAACTTATAATTTATTTTTTTCTCGATCTCGGTGAGATCGCGGGGAAATTTCAGAATGCTTTTCATTTTTTCACTTCGCTTTGCAAAAGCGCCTTTCTCGTAAATCGTCCGGTCAATCCGCAGCAAAACAGTAAAACTTTCCGAAAGCTTCCGCCGCAAATTTTAAGATGATGCTCCGCCGGTTTATTCTTTGGGTACGACAAATCTCGCGGCGGCTTCCTCGAACTCCTTTATCGATTCGGTTTCGATAAATGTCACCGCCTGACGTATCGCGTTCCGTATGGCCTTTGCATCGGAGTTTCCGTGAGCCTTTATGACCGGCTTCGAAAGTCCGAGAAGCGGTGCGCCGCCGTGCTCGCTTGCATCAAATTCCTTTTTAAGTCCGCGCACGCGGTCCTTGGTCATAAGGTATGAAAGCTTCGTGCGCCAATTTGCCGTATAGATGTCCTTCAGCTTGAGGAACATGAATTTGCCCATGCCCTCGATCATCTTCAGCGTTACGTTGCCCGTAAATCCGTCGGTAACAAGAACGTCGCACGCATTGAACGGAATCGCGGACGACTCTACGTTTCCGGCGAAGTTTATGTTTTCAGTCTCCGAAAGAAGCTTGTAGGTTTCCGCGACAACGGCGGTTCCCTTATGGGATTCCGTTCCGTTATTGAGAAGTCCGACTCTCGGGGACTCGACCTTCATGACGTTTTTCATATAAATCGAGCCGAGCTGTGCCCACTGCTCGAGATACTCCGACGTTACCGAAGTATTGGCTCCGCAGTCAAGCATCAGAACCGGAGGATTGAACGGCAGTATCATACCGATCGCGCTGCGGTGAATTCCCGCCACGGTTCTGATAATAAGAGACGAGCCCGCATGAAGCGCTCCGGTATTTCCCGCCGAAACAAATGCGTCTCCGCCCTCCTTGAGCATTTTAAGTCCTATTCCCATCGAGCTGTCCTTTTTTGAGCGCACGACGGAGATCGGATCATCCTCCATGGTTATTGCGACATCGGTATGAACGATATCGATCTTGGTGCGGTCCGCGTCGGAGGGGAGATACTTTTCGATCTGCGCCTGATCTCCGACAAGCGTTATGTTTACTCCGGTTTCGGCAATTCCCTGTGCTGCGCCGATAACGATCTGCTCCGGAGCACGGTCTCCTCCCATGGCATCAAGAATTATATTCATATTGTAAAACCGCAGCTTCCGAAAAACGAAAGCTTCCTTTCTTTCAGAATCGTATGACCTGTGCTTGTTCGGTCGGTGCGTTACATGATCTCGCTTCGTATACGCTCGATTTCTCCGAGCGCGCGCTCGGCATACGCCTCATAGCGGGGGCGCTTGCCGCCTTTTATTTTCACGCCGAGCGGAGCTATTATACCGAAATTCGCGTTCATGGGCTGAAAATCGGACTCGCCGCCCTCGGAAACGTATTTTGCCATTGCGCCGATCATTGTTTTATCGGTGAAATCGGGAAAATGGTGTCCGGTGAGGGCGCAGGAGGCGGAAAGACCCGCGAGAAAACCCGACGCCGCTGATTCTATGTAGCCTTCAACGCCTGTCATCTGCCCCGCAAAATATACTCTCGGGCATTTCTTTATGCTGTAATCCCGATCAAGAAATCCGGGGGAATTTATATATGTATTGCGGTGCATAATGCCGTATCTGAGGAAAACGGCGTTTTCAAGTCCGGGAATCATCGAGAAGACCCGTTTCTGTTCCGGAAATGTGAGATGAGTCTGAAATCCGACGATATTAAACATCGTTCCTTCGGCGTTTTCGCGCCTCAGCTGGACTACCGCATAATATTTTTCTCCGGTTTCGGGATGTCTTATACCGACGGGCTTCAGCGGTCCGAAGCGGAGCGTATCCTCTCCGCGGCGCGCCATCTCCTCGACGGGCATACAGCCTTCAAACACCTTGAGTCCTTCGCCCTCTTCAAAGTCGTGAAGCTTCGCGGTCTGTGCGCCGATAAGCTCGAGGTAGAAGGCTTTATACTCTTCCTCATTCATCGGGCAATTGATATAATCGGGCGTTCCCTTCTGATAACGTGAAGCAAAAAACGCTTTTGTCATATCGACAGAGGAAAAATCAACTATGGGAGCTGCGGCATCGAAGAAATGAAGTTCACGGTCCCCTATGAATTTTGCGATGCTTTCGGAGAGTGCGTCGGACGCAAGAGGTCCCGCGGCAATCACCGTAGGTGCGTCGTCCGGGATATCGGTAACCTCGCGTTCGATCACCTCGATAAGCTCCGACGAGCGGATCTTCTCCGTTATATATGAGGAAAACTGCTCGCGGTCCACCGCAAGCGCGCCGCCGGCGGGTACCGAACAGCGGTCTGCACTCTCCATTACGAGAGATCCGAGACGGCGAAGCTCCTCTTTAAGAAGTCCGATCGCGGAAGATACCGATGCGTTTCTCAGAGAATTCGAGCAGACGAGCTCTGCAAAATTGTCCGACTTGTGAGCCGGGCTCTTCTTTCCGGGCTTCATCTCATAAAGGCGGACACGGCAGCCTCGTTTGGCGATCTGCCATGATGCTTCGGAGCCCGCAAGACCCGCTCCGACGACGTTTATATATGCATCCGTCATTTTTCTTCTCCGGATTCTTTCGCGTCGGAACTGTCGGTAATCTCGCGCTTATATCCGCAGCCTTCCTTTTTGCACACAAGAAGTGCGCGGCCTTTTTTCTGATACAGCATTTCTCCGCACTGCGGGCACTTTTCGTTTGTCGGAAGATCCCACGACGAGAAATCGCACTCGGGATATCCGGAGCAGCTGTAGAACACGGTTTTGTTTCTTCCGTATTTGGTCACTATATCTCTGCCGCATTTCGGGCAGCTTACGCCGAGGCTTTTGACCTTCTGCTTTGTGAATTTGCATTCCGGATAACGGGAGCAGGCGTAAAACGCGCCGTATCTTCCCTGTCTTACAACGACATCGGAACCGCAGAACTCGCATTTGAAGGGCGCGATCTCGGGTTCTTTTTCCGCTTCGGCTGTTCCGGACTTATTAAGCTGTTTGGTATTCTTGCATTCCGGATAATTCGGGCACGCGGCAAAACGTCCGTAGCGTCCGTTTTTGACTATCATACGACTTCCGCATTTTTCGCAGATTATGTCCGTCTCCTCGACAGGAGCCTCATAGGTCTCCTTGGAAACCGTCTTCTCCGCCTCTTCAAGCTCACAGCTGAAGCCTTCATAGAACTTCGACAGCATATCGAGCATCGTCGCGTTTCCGTTTTCGATCTCGTCAAGCTGATTTTCCATCGACGCCGTGAATTTGTAGTCAACGATATCCGGGAAGGACTTATTCATCAGTCTTGTTATTATCTCACCGAGATCGGTGGGGCGGAGGGACTTTCCGTCACGCTTGACATATCCGCGCGATATTATTATCGTTATTATGGGTGTGTATGTGCTGGGGCGTCCTATTCCCTTTTCCTCAAGGAATTTGATAAGCGAAGCTTCGGTATAGCGCGGAGGCGGCTCAGTGAAGTGCTGTTCGGGTATGATGTCACGGGCGTTCAGCTCGGCGTCCTTCTCGACAGGCGGAAGAACCACCTCGCGTTCGGTATCCGCCGTATCACTCGTCTCTTCATAAAGCGCCATATAGCCGCGGAATTTGACGGTATATCCGCTTGACTTGAAGATATGTGATCCGCAGGCAAACTCTGCGTTCACCGTCGAAAGGACTGCTGAGGACATCTGACTTGCGAGGAAGCGGCGCCATATCAGTTTATATAACTTGTACTGGTCCGGTGTAAGCATTTTTTTTATCTTTTCCGGATCAAGAGCCACTTTGGAGGGGCGGATCGCCTCGTGTGCATCCTGCGCACTCGCCTTTGTCCGGTAAACGCGCGGCTTTTCGGGGCAGTAATCCCTGCCGTAATTTTCGGCAATATATTCGAGCGCGGCGCTCTGAGCCTCAGCCGCAACTCGGAGAGAGTCTGTACGCATATAGGTTATAAGACCCTGTACTCCGCCGTTTTCGTGACCGAGGTTTACGCCCTCGTAAAGCTCCTGTGCAACGCGCATCGTGCGCTGAGACTGGAAATTGAGCTTTTTGGATGCCTCCTGCTGGAGTGTGGAAGTGATAAACGGCGGTGCCGGCGACTTTGTACGGTTTCCTTTTTTGATTTCGGTGCAGACGAATTTTTTGCCGAAGCAGTCGTCCTTTATCCTTACGGCTTCGCTTTCGGCTGAAAGCTCGTTCTTATCCTTCGATCCGGCTTCGCCGTAATAGTGAGCCGTAAAATCACGTCCGTCGGAAGTGAGAACGGCATCGACCGTCCAATACTCGCGGGGAACGAACGCGCGTATCTCATCCTCGCGCTCAACGATTATCTTCGTTGCGATCGACTGAACACGTCCCGCGGAAAGACCGCTCTTCACTGTCTTCCAAAGGAACGGGCTTAGCTTATATCCGACGATTCTGTCGAGTATACGCCTTGTCTGCTGAGCGTTGACGAGATCGATATCGATCTTTCTCGGCGATTTGATCGATTCTTTGATCGCGCTTTTCGTAATTTCATTAAATGTGATTCTTTTTATTTTATCCTCGGGAAGTCCGAGTGCGGCGGCAAGATGCCACGATATCGCCTCTCCTTCCCGGTCAAGGTCCGTTGCAAGGTAGATGCGGTCGGCGTTCTTCGCTTCCTTTTTGAGTTCTCTTATAAGCTCGCCTTTTCCGCGTATATTTATATAATGCGGCTCAAAACCGTGCTCTATATCTATTCCGAGAGTTGACTTGGGCAAGTCGCGGACGTGCCCTTTCGATGCCATCACCTTATAATTCGACCCGAGATAGCTTTTTATGGTGTAGGCCTTCGCAGGCGACTCCACGATAACGAGATTTGTCATATTTCAGACCCCGCGCGGGGTTCCTCCTTTTATTATCAGTTATTCTTCCTTCGGCGGCATTGTAAGCTCTTCCGTACCGAGACGTGTGAAAAATCCGCCGGGAGATGCCTCGACGATTCCTGCAAGCTCGAGCATTGTCATTGCGACAAGAACCTCGCTTATATCGAAACCGCGTGACACTATTTCATCCGGAAGCGTCGGAACGTCCGGTTTCATCGCGTTATACACGCGAAGATATTCTTCGGACAAAAATTCCGTATCCGCCGGCTTTATACTTTCGGAATGTTCGGGGGCATTATCGGAAGACTTTCGATCCGCGTCTTTTCTTCGTCCGGAACGCGAAGTCTTCTCGCCGTCCGGTCGGTCAAAGCGTCCGTCGTCCCTTCCGCCGTAAAGTCCGTTTCCGTAATATCCGTTGTTTTCTTTATTTTTATCGAGAGACGAAATAACATGCATACGCTCGGCAGCTTCAAGATACTCGTCCTCACGTTTACTTAGGTATTTGCGTCTTAGCTTGCTTGTATTTATACAGTCTGAAAAAAGATCCTGATATTCAACAAGAACGTCAAATGCTTCCGAGACCGCAGGAATGCCGCGTTTTATCAGCGCATTCGGACCGTTACTGCTCTCGTCCGTAACCTTGCCGGGAACGGCGAAGACACGGCGTCCCTGATATATCGCATGGTTGGCGGTTATAAGCGCTCCGCTGTTGTCATCGCCCTCGATAACGACGGTCGCCTGAGATATTCCGCTTATTATGCGGTTTCTTATCGGAAAATTCGAGCCCGCAGGCGGTGTAGCCGGAGGGTATTCGGTGATAACGGCTCCTTTTTTCAGAACCTCGCGCATAAGCTGACGATGCGCTTTCGGATAGCAGATATCAATGCCGCAGCCGAGTACCGCAACGGTCGCGCCGCCCGCGTCTATCGCGCCCGCCATCGCCATGCCGTCAACTCCGATAGCCATGCCGCTGACGACAATAGCGCCGCCTCCGGCAAGCTCGTATCCGAAATCGTACGCAACGCGCTTCCCGTAATCGGTCATTTTTCGCGTGCCGACGACGGCGCACGAAAAGTCCGTACTCCACCTCGGAATTTTTCCGACGGCATAAAGCACAAGCGGAAGATTGGACTGGTGTTTTATCGCCTTCGGATACGCTTCATCATAAAACGTTATTACGCGAACATTGTGCAGATCGCACCAATTGACTATATCTTCAGCTTGCTCAAGAGAATACTTTGTTATTATTTTCAGGGTATGCGCTTTATCCTTCGATATGCATTTTGCGACCTCTTCCGCTCCGGAATCGTATGCGCGCCGCGCGCTTCCGAAATAATCGATAAGCTTTCCGGCGCACATGCTTCCCTGTCCGAAGCACATGGACAGCCACACCCAGTATTTTCTTTCATCCATGATCCGTAACACTCCTCACAGAAATACCGTTGAAAACCTTGGACATTTCCCACATGAGAATGGTAGATGCACATGAAACATTAAGAGAGTCGGTATCTCCGACCATCTCGATAAGAACGCTTTCGGTGCATGACGATATAAGTTCGTCGGAGAGCCCGTGTCCCTCGTTGCCGACTAAAAAGACATCGTCCGCGCGCAGTTCGAATCTGCCGAGGCATTTTGAATTTTCGCCGAGCGCTGCCGCGAAGACACGTCTTCCCGCGCTGCGGAGGAGTCTCACCGTTTCCGCCATGTCTGCGGATATTCTCACGTTGATCCGGAATATGCCGCCCATTGAGGCTCGCACGGTTTTCGGAGACAGAACATCCGCGCAGACAGAAATCACGACCGTATCAAATCCGGTGGCAGCCGCCGTGCGGATTATGGTTCCGAGATTTCCCGGATCGCGCACCCCGTCGCACATGAAGATCCTTTCATCGGCACCTTCGGCAAAAGGCTTGCAGAAGCCGGAGGAATCAAGAACGGCGATTATCCCCTGCGGAGATTTTTCCGTGGAGATCTTCCCGAACGGCGAGGGTGAAAGAAATAGCACCTCAGCACCCATGCGGCGTGCTTTGACGCAAAGCTCCGAGAATTTCTCCAACTCGCTCTCAAGCACAAGCAGATACCTCGGGCACGCACCGCATCCGAGCGCGTCCCTCGTGAGCTTTTCGCCTTCGCAAAGAAAAAGCCCCTCCGAACGGCGGAATTTCGGGTCCGACAGCTTTGCAAGGCGGACTACCAACTGATTATTACACGATGTTATAACATTCCCGCCGTTCATCGGAGACTCTCCTTTTTAAATTTGTATTTGTAGCACAAAAACCCGGCAAAACCGGGTTTTTATTGATTAAAGAGCGCTCTTCGCCTTCTCAGCAAGCTCTGCGAAAGCTTCCTTATCGGAGACTGCAAGCTCCGCAAGCATCTTTCTGTTGAGGTCGATGCCGGACTTCTTGAGACCGTGCATAAACTGAGAATAATTTATTCCGTTTACCTTTGCCTGTGCGGAAATACGGGTGATCCACAGAGAACGGAAGTCTCTCTTCTTCTGTTTGCGTCCGATGTAAGCATAGTTGCCGCTCTTCATTACGGCCTGCTTAGCCATCTTGAAATGCTTACTTTTTGCGCCCCAATAGCCCTTTGCGGCTTTGAGAATCTTATTTCTTCTCTTGCGAGTCGACTTTGCACACTTAATTCTTGCCATTTTGTCTCATTCCTTTCTGATAAATCAAATTATTTGCAGATAAGACGCTTTACGTTAGCGGACATTGCGTCGCTGAGGTAAGCACCCTTACGAAGATTTCTTTTTCTCTTCTGCGTTTTAATACCGAGCTTATGACGGTGTTCGGAATGATTCATCTTTACCTTGCCGCTTCCGGTAACGGAAAAACGCTTGCAAGATGCGCGGTGGCTTTTAACTTTTCCCATGATTATGTTATCCTTTCAAATTATAATCTTACTGTTCTTTCGGCGGCTGATCCTTCGACTGTTTAAGCGGATTGATGAACATCGTCATCTGACGTCCTTCAAGAACCGGCTTTTTGTCTACGGAACCGTAATCGGCGCAGGCATCCTGAAATTTGGCAAGCATATCGCGGCCGATCTCCTGATGAGCCATCTCACGTCCTCTGAATTTCAGGCAGACACGAACCTTATTGCCCTCGCCGAGAAATTTCACGGCGCGGTTTGCCTTGGTTTCAAAGTCATGAGTATCAATACGGCAGGAAAGCTGTATCTCTTTAACTTCAACGGACTGCTGCTTTTTCTTTGCTTCCTTTTCCCTCTTGTCACACTCATAGCGGTACTTTCCGTAGTCCATTGCGCGGCATACGGGAGGGGTGCCCTGCGGTGCGATGAGCACGAGATCAAGACCTTTGTCATAAGCATATTCTTTTGCACTGTCTATGCCCATGATGCCCATCTGATCTCCGTTCTCGTCAAGCATACGGACTTCTTTAACTCTGATATCATCGTTGATGATAAGTTCTTTAGCGCCTATAGCGGTAGCACCTCCAAAATAAAATCGTGCGGAAACATCTTCTCCGCACGACCGAAAATATCTGTCTGATCGCTTATTAACCGGACGCGCCATACGCGCGGCGGTGAGAACGGAGAGTTCTGCTTCCTTTTCCCCGATATTATATCACCGCTCACGCGCGTTGTCAAGTACTTTTTTCATTTTTACGAAGAAAGCCGGGCGGAATCCGTCCGGCTTTTCTGTAAACCTTTACTCGGCGTCGATCGATTCGGTGCGGTAGATGAATTTGACCTGACCGTCGGAGCCGTCGGGCAGTGCGGTGAAGGTCTTATAATCCTTCGAAACGTCAACCGTCGCCTTTACTCTCGTAAGAAGTCCGGCAAGATCTCCTTCGACCGCGTCCGTAAGCTTTTTCACGCCCTTCTCGTTGAACTCGTTGAGCCCGTCGGAAAGTGCAAGCGATCCGTCACGAAGCTTTGAAACTCCGTCAACGAGAGCCGGAGCGCCGTCTCTGAGTGTGAGTATGCCGTCATAAAGCTCGCCGATGCCTGCGTAAAGCGCATCCGCACCGTCGCTCAGAGCCGATGCACCCGAACTTAATGCCGACGAGCCGGAGCTGAGAGCATCCGCGCCATCCTTTGCGGATGCAACGCCGTCCGTATATGCTCCGAGTCCGTTGTAGAATTCTCTATAGCTGTCAAGCTGTCCCTTCAGCGCGCTTATGCTTGCCGCTCCGGACTTTGCCTTTTCGAGAGCCGCCGTGATCTGATCCTGCACTTCCGAGGAATTCATGTTCTGTTCGATAAGAGCCGCGACCTGTTCATCGGTCTTCGAGGATATCAAAGCCATAATATCGTCCGCTTTCATTTTCGCTTCGACGTTTGCGGAAATTGTCTGAGAAACCGCGTCGCTCTTCATGTTTTCCCCGATCGCCGCATTGATCTGCGCCAGCTGCTCCGCACTTATCATGCCTGCGGCGACTGCCGCGTCGTACTGTTCCTTTGTCATATTCATGGCTGCGAGGACCTGCGATTCGACATTTGCGCGAACCGCTGCGGTCACGCCCGCCGTCACTTCTTCTTTAACCTTTTCGCTGACGGCAGCCTCGATATCGCCGCGCTTCGCGTTTACCGCCTCGGTGACCTTTTCCTTTGCGGCGGCGCGTGCCTGATCTGCAATTTTATCCGTATCGAGAGATGCGACGACACCGTTCAGAACCTCCGTGTAGTTATCCACGGTAAGCTTCGGAACCGTCAGTCCCGCTGCTGCCAGCTGACTGTCGGCAATTCCGAGAAGGGATTCAAACACCTGCTTTGCGCCGGCATTTAGCTTTGCGCTGTTCGAGTCAAGCTCTCCGAGCCCGGATGCAAGCTCAGCCGCGCCCTCGGCGAGCGCTGATGCTCCGCCGTTGAGTTTTGCCGCGCCTTCGCTGAGATCTGCGGCGCCTCCGCTGAGTTCGGCAGCCCCGTTCTTGATCTTTTCGGCACCTGCGGCAAGCTTATCTATACCGGATATCAGCTCACCGGATTTATCGAGAAGTGTGCAAAGTCCGCCGTACAGCTCGGACGAACCGTCCGTAAGCTTTGTCATCGCATCCGTAAGCTCATTGAGCGAATCGGTAAGCGCATCCGCCGAATCAAGCTTATCGCTGTCGATCTTACTGAATATACCGTTTGTTGCAACGGTCACGGTATTCGTCATTTCGAATCCCTTTACATCGGCGCTGATCTCAACATAATCCGGAATCTCGAATTTATCGGGATCTATTGCGAGATTTTCACGGAGTCCGGGAAAAGCGAGTCCGACGACCGCGATACGGTTTCCGTCATTTATGATTTTGCCGTTCGACACCTCGACATCGGTGAACTTATCGCCGTCGAGGATGATTCCCGTGAGCATTGCGAACGGGACATACATTTTTTCGGTCCTTCCGTCGATTTCGACGTTCTCGTACTGATTGTTCTTATAGTCGAAGCGTATCGTGACCCTGCCGCTTTTTCCGGCGAGATCATCCGCGCTTATGCTGCTTCCGTCAAGCTTATACGAAACCGAAAGATTCACGGGCAGCTCCTTGTCGATATTTCCTTGGCAGTAAATATCGTTGCCCTGCGCGTTCCAGACGCGCATGTTGTCTCCGTTCATGCTGTAGGTCTCGCTGCCCTTGACATTTTCCACGTTATCAAGGTCGGAGCTGTCGTATATCTCGTCTTTTCCGAGAGTATTCTTGAGCCAATCGCTGACAATTATCTTCTGAACACTTCCGTCCGCTCCGGAAAGAACGTACACAGTCTCATCCTTAACGGTTTTATCCGTCTCTTCAGCCGCCGGTGCCGAAGCTAAAACCGCATCATCCTCCGGCGCCTTTCCGGAATTTGCCGCAAAAACCGCGGCGGCGGTTCCGCCTCCCGCAAGAAGCAGTGCGCACAATGTAACGGCAACCGTTTTGGTAATTCCCTGTTTCATTATTACTTTACCTCCGAATTCTTTAACGAAATATGTTTCATACCGAGTGTAGTCACGCATACAAGCTTATCGCAGAGCATAAGAAGTGCAGGCAGGATGAAGATAACGCAGAGCATACTGACGACCGCGCCTCTTGCCATGAGCATACACATTGAGCTGATAATATCTATATCCGAATAAACCGCAACGCCGAATGTAGCCGCGAACAGTCCCATACCGGATACGATTATCGACGGGATCGATGTTGAAAGCGCCGTAAGTATGCTGTTTTTCTTACTCTGTCCGGCGATTCTTTCCGTCTTGTATCTCGTCGTCATCAGGATTGCGTAGTCAACCGTTGCGCCGAGCTGGATCGTGCTTATGCAGATCGGTGCGATAAACGGAAGCGATTCACCGAAATAGTGAGGCAGTCCGAGATTTATGAAAATTGCAAGCTCTATGACCGCTATAAGGATAAACGGAAGGGAGATGCTCTTTTCGACAAGCGCTATAATAACGAAGATCGCAACTATCGAAACCGCATTGACGACCTTGAAGTCGTGATCGGTCGTTTCTATCATATCCTTCATACAGGGCGCTTCTCCGATAAGCATGCCGGACTCGTCGTACTTTTTCAGTATCGCGTTGAGCGAGTCTATCTGATCGTTGACTTTATCGCTTGCGACTTTATACTCCGAATTGATAAGCAGCAGCTCCCACTTATCGCTCTCGAGTATACTGCGTATGCTGTCGGGGATGATCTCCTCCGGTACTCTCGACCCGACAACGGATTCAAGCCCGAGCACATATTTTACGCCGTCGACGCTCTCCATCTCGTCAATCATGGAACGCACGGATTTCGAAGGAAGATCGGCGCTCACAAGCACCATATGAGTAGATGCGATATCGAATTCCTCCGAAAGCTTGGAATTTGCAATGACATACTCCATATCCTCCGGCAGGCACTGTCCCATATCGTAATACACTTCGTCGTTTGTCTTGGCGTAGCCGTAATATGCCGGAGGGATAAGAAGCGCAAATATAACGAGAAACACCGAGAAGCCCTTGAGAATGCCCTTTGAAAATTTGGTCATGTCCGGTATAAGTGATCTGTGCTTTGTCCTCTGAAGAGGCTTATCGAATACGAGGATAAGCGCGGGTAGAACCGTGACGCAGCCGATAACGCCGAATACTACGCCCTTCGCCATGACAAGTCCGAGGTCGCGTCCGAGCGTGAACGTCATGAAGCACAGTGCGGCAAATCCCGCGACGGTCGTTATCGAACTTCCGACGACCGAGGTAAGCGTTTCCTTTATTGCAAGCGCCATCGCTTCCTTGGGGTCGCCGAACTTCTCACGCTGTTCGTTGTAGCTGTGCCACAGGAATATCGAATAGTCCATCGTGACCGCAAGCTGAAGGACCGCAGAAAGAGCCTTTGTTATGTACGATATCTCGCCGAAGAAGTAATTCGTTCCGAGATTGAGCAGGATCATCATTCCGATCGACGCAAGAAATACAAACGGCACAAGCCATCCGTCGAGGAAAACAAGCATTGCAACCGTTGCAAGAAGGACGGCGATGCCGACGTAGATCGGCTCCTCCTTTTCACAAAGATCCTTCAGATCCGTGACAAGCGCCGACATTCCGGAAACGAAGCACTGCCTGCCCGCGATCGAGCGGATCTCGCGGATCGCATCCATAGTTACGTCGGCGGAGGTCGCACTGTCAAAGAAAACCGCCATCATCGTCGAGTGATCGGTATTGAATTCGTCGTAGATCTTATCCGGAAGGAGCTCCTTCGGAACGGATATGTCCGCAAGAGTCGAATACCAGATGACCGTCTCAACGTGATCGACCTCCTTGATCTTATCGCAAAGCGCCGCAACGTCGCGGTCGGGCATATCTTCCACTATTATCAGTGAAAACGCGCCCTTTCCGAAATCCTCAAGCAGCTCGTTCTGTCCGATCACCGTATCCATATCGTCCGGCAGATAATCGAGCATATCGTAATTTATCCTCGTGCCTATCATTCCGAGCACCGACGGTATCATAAGCAGAACAGCTATGATAAGGATCGGTATGCGGTATTTCACGACCGCCTTTGAAAAATGCATATCGTTTCAGTCCTTTCTTTCTTCGTAAAAATCCGCTTCTATAACATCGGGGCGCTGGTGCTTGATTATCTTTACCGCGGTGATCACCGTGCTGAAATTAAGCATTCCCTCCGCAAGAAGGGTGATTCCGAGAATCACGGTGAGCACCCTGCCGCCGTCTCCGGGACGGATCGCAAGAAGCAGACCGCATATTCCGGTAACGACCGCAAATATAAGTATCAGCCACCATTCGGGAATGCCGAAGCTTTTTGCCTCGAACGATATCTGTATCTTGAACATTCCGTCCGCAAGAACGAATATGCCGAGAACGATGCAGATAAACGTCATCAGGCTTCCCGGATGCACAAGCATAACCGTGCCGAGAGCTATAAGGAGAACTCCCGACGTCAGGTCGTACTGAAAAGCAAGGCGGTAAAGATCCTTGGAAAAATACCCGGTAAGCTTAACGATTCCGAACACTATCATCGTAATACCGCATATCACTCCGAGAAGAGATACCGAAAAATCCGGAAAGGCGATAAGCACCGCTCCGAGAACGCAGAGCACTGCCGAAATAATTATATATCCTGTTTTGGCTGCTCTCATCGGCGCTGTCGAACGCATGAAGAACGCCTCCTTTCGTCAAAGAAGGTACGGCAACAAACACCGCATCCGCTTTGTTTGACTCAATTATATCAGTCGGCAGAAAAAATGAAAATGGGCAAAAAAGTCCCGCTGCCTCAAAAACGGACAGCGGGAGCCTTTTTGTCTGATATTAGTACATTCGGGTATGCTTTGCCTAAAAATCACGGACGTGCGTTTTTTCAGGTGTGCTCTTTGCTTCTCTTAATTATTTCGTCCGACATGCCCCGGCAGAGCTCGGTAACATGATGAATTTCCTCGATCGCCTCTTCCTTCATACCGTTTGCGATCCAATCGAACGTAAGGCCGAAAAGCTCGCACTTAAAGAATCTCACGGCGATCGCATGATCCTTTTCGCTCACTGCGTTTTTTCCGAAAGCAGTATCGAGATAAGTCGAAACGACATATTCGCAAAGCTTCATTATGTAGCTTTCGTATATGTCCCTGTTTATCGAATTGTATATATGGAGAACAGCCTTCTTGTTCTCGATCGCAAAACGGAACGCAAGGTTCACACACTCGTCAAGCGAACTGATCGTAGGATATTTTGCAATGAGAGTGTCTATCTCTTCCATTACGATCTCTTCGATAAGCGACGGAATATCCTGAAAATGATAGTAAAACGAATTTCTGTTTATCCCGCATTCCTCAACTATGCTGCGGACGCTGATCTTGTTCAGCGGCTGCTCGTTGAGCAATTTCATAAACGCGGATTTTATCGCCTGTTTGGTGAAATTCGGCACAGTTATACCCTCCCGGAGAATATTTTATCTTTATCCGATATGAAAAGCTTATGCCGGAAAGCGAAAATGTTGCATGAAATCAATTTCAGTCGCATCCCGCATCGGCACATTGCCGTGCCTTCATCTTGGTTTCAACAGTCATTTTTCGTCTGGGTCCGTGTCATTTCCGCCCTGAGCGTAACCGCTTTTCCCGTAACCGTATTTCGAAGAGCCGTATCCGTATTTTCCATAGCCATAGCCGTAACCGTAACCATATCCGTAGCCGTATCTGCTGTGACGGCGATGCACTCCGTTGAACACGCATCCGACTATATCGGCGTTTTTGCCGTAAAGAGTACTTACCGCCTCGGTTATCTGCGACTTTTTAACGTAATCCTGCTTCACGACATATACGACCGCATCCGCGAATCCGCACAGGATCCCGGCATCGGCAACAACTCCGCACGGCGGTGCATCAATAATAATGTAGTCAAAGTTAAGAGACAGTTCCTTCAGCGCGGAAGCAAAAGCCTTTCGGTCAATGTGATAGTGGCGCTTATCGGTGCTCGAGGAAGAAATAAATTTAAGAGCCGAGCCGGAAACCTCCCTGAGGCAATCCGTTATCCCGATCTCGGGATTTTCAAGACACTCCATGAGCCCCGGCTTTTCGTCGGAATCCGCGAAAAATTCTCCGACGCTCTGATTGCGAAAGTCCGCATCGACGATGACAACTTTCTTCCCCTCGCCGACTGCCGAAAGCGCCAGATTGACGGCGACCGTCGTTTTTCCCTCGCCCGCAAGGGTACTCGTTATCATTACGATTTTTCTGTCGGGAGCAAGCTTTTTCTTTAGCTTCACGCGGAGTCCGCGCACCGACTCGGTATATCCGCTGTCACTGTCCGGAGTGATAAACGGAGTGCGTCCGCCGCTGCGTTTTTTCAGATTGACGAAAGGCAGAACGGCGAGTATCGGAAGGTTTACCACATCACGAAGCTCTCCCGTCGTCGTGACGGTTCTCGATATGAGCGAAACCAAAAATACAAGTATGAGAGCCGCAGCCGCACCCGCAAACGCGCCCTTTATCACCGTCGTTTTCGCGTTGAATTCGTTGTAAGGCTCGGTGGGCAGCGTCGGCGCTTCACGAATTATGAGAGAGGGATTATCGACCATGTAGACCGCGACCTTCGGGTAGCATGCGATCGCCGCATTCAGCACATCGTAAGCGCTCTTCGGGGATGAGCTTCTGACGGTGAGCGTGAAAAGGTTTGTATCCGCGGACGACTTTGCGGACACGGTTCCGTCGATGTAAGACGTTCCGAGGTATTCCGTCATCAGATCTCTCATTATATCCGTTGACAGGATATTCGGAAACGCCGCCGCAAGCTCTTCCGCCGACTTATTGTCGTACCACGAGCTTCCCGATGAGCGGATATCGTCCGATGCCACGCCGGAGTTCACCGTAAAGCGTGCTCTTGCCTCGTACATCGGAACGTATGATCTGTACGCACGCACATATGCCAGCGCTCCGAATGCGGCGGCGAAAATCAGCACAAAAATCCACATTCTGCGAAGCGTTTTGCGGAAATGGAGAAAAAGCTCAGAAAGGTCTATATACTGCTTATCTGATTCCATCGCTGCCTCCTTTACTCATGTGAACGGCCATGCTTTTCCGAAGAGCGTCGCTCTCCGTATCCGTATTTTCCATACCCGTATTTGCCGTATCCGTACTTCCCGTATCCGTAGCCGTACGGATGCACACGCTCGCTCATATCGTTCAAAACGCAGCCGAGGAATTTGGAAGAAGAATTTTTCAGCGTATCGATCGCGTCGTTTATGTCGTATGAGGAAGTATAGTCCTGACGCACGACAAGAAGCGATGCATCAACGGACTCGGCAAGTGCCTCGGCATCCGGGAAAAGTCCCATGGGCGGTGAATCGATTATTATATAATCGAGAACCCTGAGCTGGCGAAGCAGTGTCTGCATCGTAGCTCCGGTAAGAAGTTCGGTAGAGCGCTTGTCGCTCTCAAGCGGAAAAAGCATATACAGTCCGAGCTTATCGTGACGCTCCATGCAGTTGAACAGATTGTTTTTCGTGAAAGGTCCGGCAAGAAAACGGTTGAGCGGGAGTTTTCCGCCGTATTTTCCGTCAAAGAAAAGATTCATAGACGGCTTGCGGAGATCGGCGTCTATCAGCGCGGTATTCTTTCCGCTCATCGCCAACGCCGAAGCTATATTTGCGGCTATAGTGGATTTTCCTTCATTTTCACCGACGCCCGCCACAAGAAACACCTTCAAGCCGTGAGCTGCATTTTCATGGTCAAGCTGTGAACATATCTTGCTTATCTGCTCGGTATACGCAAAGCTCGTCGTCGGATTGAACACCTGAAGTCCCTGCTTCGAGCGTGAAAACAGTCCGCTTACTCCGCACTTCTTTTTTTCATGTCCGACCGATGCTATTATCGGGGAATCGAGGAGTCCGCGCGCACCCGCCTTCGTCTGAACGGTCTCGCGTTTCACGGACATCCGGCAAAGAAGGAGCACCGTGACTCCCGCCCCCAGCGCCGCCGCGATAAGGCACAGGCGCTTTTCGTTAAGAGTGTTTACGGGAGACGAGGATATCTGCGGATTCCTTATTATCTGCACGACGGAGCTGTCGGATATATAATCGGACAGCGAAGGAAAAATCTCCGCAAGAGATGTGAGCGCAACATACGCCTTTTCGGGAGACACATCCTCGGCGCTTACCGAAATAAAGTTGCTCTCCGGTACAAGCGATGCCGTTATCTTTCCGGAAAAATCCGCAAGATCGGGGGAACTCTTACGAAGATTATCCGTTATCACGTCGGTTTCGATCAGCTCGGCGACGACAGCCGCCACTTCCTTCGCCGACGTAATATTGGCGTTTGAATATACGTTCCCCTTTTTAGCCGTCACGGCATAAGTCATGGAGGCTCTGTATACGGGTGTGCGGAAATTTTCGATATATACCGCGGTCGCCATCGAAAAAATAAGCGCGGCGGCAATCACCATCCAAAGATTCCTTGCAAGCATTCTGAGAATGCAGACAGGTGAAATATATGAGAGATTCATCTTTTCCGAATTCATCTTTACCCTCCGCGCTTACTTTACTTCCACCGCGAGCGCGGTTGTTCCGGTTACGCCGGAATCGGTATAAGTGTATATTACCCTGTAATTCCCGGGCGCGGAGGTGTCAACGTCGCTTTGATATGTTACCTTTGACATATCGGCGAGCGCACCGGACGGCAGGGTAACCGACGATATATACGACAGCGGGTCAAACGCGCTGTCACGCTCCGCATAAACGAGCGCCGACGAAAGGGTGATCGCGGGGCGGTCTTTTCCGCTCTCGCTTATTACAACCGGAAGCTCAAGTCCTGCGGTGTCTCCCATGCTGTTCGTCACCTGTACGGCTACGGTATACACTCCGGTATTCACTGATGAAAGATCGAGAGCCGAAACTCTTATCGAAGAGGTTATATCCCCGTCAACCGTATCTTCCGCTCTAAGACGGTCCTTAATCGAGACGGTCTGACCGACATCAAACAAAAGCGGAGCGTCAAGAGTAAAGTACGGCTTCTTATAATCCGTATATTTGACAAGCCGCGTCATTCTCGCCATATTGTTGTCGCTGTCAAAAACCATGTATGTGATCTTTGCGGTATTGTCAGAGATCAGCTTGGATATTCCGCCGATAACTATAGCGGAAGTGAGATCCCCGTCCTGCTTGTCATAAGCGCTTACTCCGCGCAGAAGAACGTCGTCACCGTCGGAAACACTGACCGTGACGGTATCCGTATCGCACTTGAGAACCGGGGGATCGTTTTTTCCGGAATGATTGTTTATATATCTTGTCGCAATAAACACAACCGAAACTGCCGCAAGCAGCAAAGCGACCGTTATCTTTAACTTTCTCATTGACACTCCTGATTTATGTTCTCACGTTCCGGGAATACCCGCTTTTGATCTTCCGATTTATTTGCCGGCGGGATTATACGTCGGCACGGTTTCCTTTATCAGAGAGCGCAGTTTCTGCGCATCCCCTTCTTCAAAGCTTCCGAGAAGCTTCAGATGGTGTTTGAACGTCTCCTCGTCGAAATCAAGCTTTCTTCCTATATAGATGAGGTTGTTCTGCGTTTTCCGCATTCCCTCTTCGTCCATAAGTATTTCTTCAAAAAGCTTTTCTCCGGGGCGAAGTCCCGTATATACGATCTTTATATCGACATCCGGTTCGAATCCCGAAAGGCGTATCATGTTTTTCGCAAGATCGCTTATCCGCACGGGCTTTCCCATATCAAGCACGAATATCTCTCCGCCGTTTGCGTATGCCCCCGCTTGAAGAACAAGGGATACTGCCTCCGGGATCGTCATAAAGTATCTGTTTATATCCGGGTGCGTGACCGTGACCGGACCGCCCTCCTTTATCTGTCGGCGGAACAGCGGTATCACGCTGCCGTTGCTTCCGAGTACGTTTCCGAAACGCACGGCGGCAAAGCTTGTACGGCTTTTTTCGTCCATCATCTGAACGATCATCTCGCAAATGCGCTTTGTCGCGCCCATCACGTTCGTCGGATTCACCGCCTTATCCGAAGAGATCAGGATAAAGCGTCCGACTCCCGCCTCCGAAGCCGCGCGCGCCGTGTTAAGCGTGCCGAAAACGTTGTTCTTCACCGCTTCGAGCGGGCTTTCCTCCATCAGCGGGACATGCTTGTGCGCCGCCGCGTGATATACGATATCCGGCTTGTACTCGTTCATTACGCTCTCGATTCTCGCGTAATCGCGCACCGAGCCGATAAGAACCTCAAGCGACAGTTCGGGATGCTTTGCTATAAGCTCCTGCTGTATCGCATATGCGTTGTTTTCGTATATATCGAACAGCACGAGCTTTTTCGGTGAGTGCGCCGCCAGCTGCCGTGCAAGCTCACTTCCTATGCTGCCGACACCGGTAACAAGCACCGTTTTGCCCTTCACATATTCGGCTATCATATCGATATCGACGCGGACAACCTCTCGTTCCAGAAGATCTTCGATATCGACGTCGCGGATCTGCTTTATGCTGACCTCGCCGTTTGCGATCTGATAAAGCCCGGGAAGCTGCTTGATCTTGCAGCTTGTATGCGAGCATATCTCGACGAGCTCTCTTTTCGACTTATGCGATATCGACGGTATCGCAATGATTATTTCCTCAACGCCGTACTTCTCGGCAGCCTTCACGATCTTATCACGTCCGCCGACGATCGGAACGCCGAACATACGTCTGTCCTGCTTTGAACGGTCATCGTCGATTATGCAGACAACTCGGTTTGACGAATGGTCGCTGTTCTGAAATTCGCGTATAACCTGCGCGCCTGCATCTCCGGCTCCAATAAGCATCGTTTTCTTGCGTGATGCACGTCTTACGGCTGAGGTCTCGCGTCTTATGAAGCGATACGAAAAACGCATCGCCGCGGTAAAAAAGCACAGAAGAAATATATATATTACGGGAAAGCTTCTCGGAATTCCGAGATTCAGTATTTTCATGAGGCAGAACTGAAGCGCTCCGGAGAGTGCCGACGCCGCCGCAATCCGCTGGAATTCATATATTCCCGCAAATTCCCACAGGCTGTTGTAAAGCCCGAAAAGCATGAACAAAACGAACGTCAGGACAGTGTTGAACGGCGCGCATTTCAGCAGAGAAATCATAAATCCGGATTCTTCAAGAGCGACAAGATCGAATTCAAGGCGTATAAACAATGCAAGAAAAGAAGAAAGATTGATAAATATAATATCAAAGAGTACAAGAAAAATCCTGCGTACAAGCTTTGCGTAATTTATTTTATCAAACGTCTTTTCCATGGCCGGACAGTGATCCTTTCATCTTAAAAATAGTATCGCGCAAACGGTAAAGTTTTTTTGTCATTCGGTCCCGTTTTTTCGGAATATCTGCGCAACTCCGCCCCCATCAGTCTCTGCGGCGGCTTCCCGCAATGGCAATAAGTCTGAGAAGCTGCACAAGCGATACCGCAAGCGCCGCCACATAGGTAAGCGCCGCCGCGGTCAAAACTTTTTTCGCCCCGTCGGTCTCTTCGGGTGTAAGAAGCGATCCTTCTATCGCTGTGACCGCGCGGCGGCTTGCATTTATCTCCGCAGGAAGCGTGACAAGCTGAAACAGTGCACAGAGTGAAAAGCATATTATGCCCGCATAAGCCACATAAAGGAATTTCTCTCCGTAATACGAAAGCATCAGACCTATTATGAAAAGCGGCATTGCAAGCTTTGATCCGATATTCGTAACGGGGATTATCGCGCTTCTTATTTTTATCGGCAGATATCCTTCCGCATGCTGAACGGCATGCCCCGCCTCATGAGCCGCGACACCGATCGCCGCGCACGAAGTGCTCGAATAAACTTTCTCCGAAAGGCGTATCTGATTGGCTGCGGGATCATAGTGGTCGGTAAGATTTCCGGATATCGGGACAACCGTAACGCCCGCGACCCCGTTCTGACGGAGCACCGCCTCAGCAGCCTGACGTCCCGTCATATTGCTCCGCGAGTAGACATTCGAATATTTCTTAAACGCCGAATTCACACGCATGCTCGCCCAGAATGAAAATATCATCGCGGGTATAACAAGAATAATATAATATATATCAAATCCCATTTCAAGCCCTCCGTCAATTCAAAAAATCACGAAAATTCCGTAAAGACTCCGCAATCGGTTCCGACCGATTCCGCCGTATCTTTACGCCGCTATATTGCCCCGTCTGAAATTCCCGTATTCCCCGGTGCTCTCGGCACACATTTCCTCGGGAAACGACGCGGCGGCCCGACACCGACTGTCGGCAATGTCCGATCACACGTTGAAGCGGAAGAGAGTCACATCTCCGTCCTGCATGACGTAATCCTTGCCTTCGGAGCGTACAAGTCCCTTCTCACGCGCGGCAGCCATTGAACCGCATTCCATAAGGTCGTCGAACGAAACGATCTCGGCGCGGATGAACCCGCGTTCGAAGTCGGAGTGTATCTTCCCCGCCGCCTGAGGCGCTTTGGTACCTTTGGCAATGGTCCACGCGCGGACCTCCTTCGGTCCCGCCGTCAGGTAGCTTATAAGCCCGAGAAGAGAATATCCGGCTTTTATAAGGCGGTCAAGTCCGCTCTCCGTAATTCCCATTCCGCTGAGAAACTCTGCTTTTTCCTCGAGCGCCAGCTCTGCAATCTCCGCTTCAAGCCCGGCACAGACGGGAATGACCTCGCTTCCGTCCGAAAGCGCGATCTCCTTTACGGTCTTGTAATAGCTGTTATCCGGCGAAACCTCCGCAGCTTCGTCCTCGGACACGTTGGCAACGTATATAACGGGCTTCATGGTGATCAGGTCGAGATCCCCCATGAGTTCCCTGTCGGAGTCGGAAAATTCAAGCGTGCGTGCGCACTTGCCGTCGGAAAGTGCGGTCATGATTCTCTCATAAAGCTCAAGCTGAGGTGCAAGCGTTTTATCTCCCTTGAGCATCTTTTTCACTTTGTCGATACGTCTCTCGAGGTGCTCCATATCAGAGAGTATAAGCTCCATATTTATGGTCTCGAGATCTCTTGCGGGATCGACGCTTCCCTCGACATGGATTATATCGTCGTCATCGAAGCAGCGCAGAACATGGATCACCGCATCGACATCGCGGATATGCGAAAGAAATTTATTTCCGAGTCCTTCGCCTTTGGATGCGCCGCGCACCAGCCCCGCAATATCGACGAATTCTATAACCGCCGGGGTATACAGCTCGGGCGAATACATTTCTGCAAGGGCATCGAGCCTTTTATCAGGGACTGCGACGACACCCACGTTCGGTTCTATGGTGCAGAACGGGTAATTCGCGGACTGTGCTCCTGCGCTCGTAAGCGCATTGAAAAGCGTACTTTTTCCTACGTTGGGAAGACCTATTATACCGAGTTTCACAGACAACAACCTTTCTTTTCTGAAATGCCGCAATTATAATTCCGGTTTTCACCGTATTCCGTTCATCGGATGCGGAGGCAAAGCCGAGCACGGAAGCAAAAAACATTATCGTTTAATTATACAACGAATTTTTATTGAAAGCAAGACATCAGACAAAATAAATGATATACGGACAGCAAAAAATGCGTGATTTTTTCTTTTTACACCGCTTTCGGAACAAAAATCGCCCCGCCGGAAAATTTTTTCACCGCTTTTTTTCTCATATTTTGTCAATATTTCACCTTTACTTCACAGAAACTTCACTTTGATGGGATATTATTGTTATCAAGATTAGAAAAAAGAGTTTACATTGAAAAAAAAGTATGCTATAATAAGAATAATCTTTGGATCAAATCAGATCCGCATTATGTCGGAGAAAGGACGATGAAGATGGGAACGAAAATTCTTGTTGTTGATGATGACGCAAATATATGTGACCTTTTGAGGCTTTATTTCGAAAACGAAGGTTATGAGGTCAAGACCGCAAACGACGGTGCCGACGGAATTAGCTTTTTCAAAATGTATGAGCCCGATCTTGTTCTCCTCGACATAATGCTCCCGAAAAAGGACGGGTGGCAGGTTTGCCGCGAGATAAGAGAGATCAGCTCAAAGCCGATCATCATGATAACGGCGAAAGGCGACGTATTCGACAAGGTGCTCGGTCTCGAGCTCGGCGCCGACGACTTCGTGGTCAAGCCGTTTGACATGAAGGAGATTTCCGCCCGCGTCAAGGCAGTGCTCCGCAGATACACCGCTCACGAGGATCAGAGCGATGACGGAGTGATAAAGTTCGACAATATCGAGATCAGTCTCCCGAAATACGAGCTCAAGCTCAAAGGAAAGCCGGTCGAGATACCTCCGAAGGAGCTTCAGCTTCTCTATTTCCTCGCGTCGAATTTCAACCGTGTATTTACCCGTGATCAGCTTCTCGACAAGGTTTGGGGATTCGATTATCTCGGAGATTCACGAACGGTCGACGTACATATCAAGAGGCTTCGTGAAAAGCTTGAGGGCGTATCGGACAAATGGACGCTGAAAACCGTATGGGGTGTCGGATACAAGTTCGAGCTTCTTCAGTAACTTCCGTAAAATAAAGTAATCAATGCACCTCCCGTCAGAGCGGAAAACCGTTTTGACGGGAGGTTGATCGGTTTTTAACCTTAATTCCGTTCCGGAATCAATCTTACCGCGCGGGGCTTCTCCGCAGCACGAGGTGAACATATGCCGCATTCAAAAAACAGAATGTTCCGAAGCGTATTCATAAAGTATATGTCTGCGTTCATGCTGATAAATCTTGTGTGCTTCGGTCTGCTTTCTCTGATAATCACTTCCCTTATACGCTCCTACGGAACCGAAAATCAGATGCGCTTTCTCGACAGTTCGGCGTCATCGCTCGAAAGATTCCTTGCAACGGAGTATTCTTCCGCAAACAGAGTAAACAAGATCAGTTTTTCGGAATATCTTCTGGAATCGGGAGATGAGATCAGCCCCGCCATCGACATTGTTGCCGAAAACGTAACGGACATACTTGTATTCATCACCGACACAAACGGCGAGATATACGATTCGAGAGGCGGAGGAAACATTTTTCTCGAAACGCAGGTTGAGGTCAACGACGACGGAAAGTATATCGTTCCGTCAAACATAATCGGAAAGGTCATGTCCGAGGGAAAGTATTCGGACACGAGCGACCTCGAAGGATTTCTGAACGAAAAGAATCTTGTATCGGCAAAGCGTATCAAGCTTCCCTCCGGTGCGGTCATCGGCGCGGTATTCCTGTGCACCGAGGACACCGGAGTCGATGTTCTTCTCGATGCCACGATAAAGACGATAATCATGTCATGTCTGTGGATCATGCTTGCCTCGCTCATTGCGACCTACTTCATATCCGAAAGACTTGTTTCGCCGATCAAGGATATGAGCCGCGCCGCGCGCAGTTTTGCCGACGGCAAATTCGATGTGCGCGTGACCGTCACGGGAAGCGACGAAATATCCGAACTTGCAACCGCGTTCAATAACATGGCGTCAAGTCTCCAGGAGCTTGAAGACATGAGGCGTTCCTTCCTTGCCAATGTGTCTCACGACCTCCGGACACCTATGACGACGATCTCCGGATTTATCGACGGTATACTCGACGGAGCAATCCCGCCGGACAAATACGATTATTATCTCGGCGTTATCGCCACAGAGGTGCGCCGTCTGTCAAGGCTTGTATCCACTCTGCTCGACATCACCAAGCTTCAGGCGGGCGAAAGAAAATTCAAGATGGAAGCCTTCGATATCTGCGAAATGGCAAGGCTTATACTTATTTCGTTCGAGCAGAAGATAGACGAAAAGAAGCTCAGCGTCGATTTCAACTGCGATTCCGAAAGAATGTTTGTATGCGCCGACCGCGACGCGATATATCAGGTACTGTACAACATCTGCGACAACGGTATAAAGTTTGCCTTTGAAGGCGGGAAATACGAAATCGGCATCACCGAGCAGAATAAGAAAACCGTGATCTCCGTGTTCAACGAAGGCGAAGGCATTCCGACCGAGGATCAGAAATACATATTCGACCGCTTCTTCAAGAGCGACCGCAGCCGCGGACTGAACAAGACGGGTGTGGGGCTCGGAATGTACATTGCAAGAACGATAATCGAGGCGCACGGCGAAAAGATATGGCTTGAAAGCGAGCCGGGCAAATACTGCAGATTCACGTTTACCCTGCCCTCCGCGATAGATGCGGAGCAGGTCGAAAAAAATACAAGTCGGCGCGAAAAATAAGCTTATGCCGCCGGAATCGGAGAATGAATGAAATATACCGCAACCTGCCTTTTCGGGCTTGAGGGGCTTCTCGGACGCGAGATTGACGCCCTCGGATACAAAAGATGCGAGACAATCGACGGAAGAGTTACCTTTGAAGGGGATGAAAGCGCCGCTCCGAGGGCAAATATAAATCTGAGGTTTGCCGAGCGCGTTTACATCAATATGGGCACATTCCCCTGCACGACCTTCGATTCCCTTTTTGAAGGCACACGCTCTCTTCCGTGGGAGGAGTTTATCTCAAAAGACGATGCTTTCCCCGTAAGCGGGCACTGCATAAAAAGCAAGCTGTTTTCCGTGCCCGACTGCCAGAAGATCGTCAAAAAAGCGGTCGCACGGCGGCTCGGCGGAAAGTACGGGCTTGAAACACTGCCCGAGACGCAGACAGTGTACAAGATTGAATTCTTCATTTTCAAGGATTCGGCATCGCTGATGATCGACACCTCCGGCACGGCGCTTCACAAGCGCGGATACCGTCCGGAGACTGTTTCGGCGCCTCTGCGCGAAACCCTTGCCGCGGCTCTTGCGTCGTTGGCACGACCGAGAGAGAACGTGCTCTTCTGCGATCCGTTCTGCGGCTCGGGAACGATTGCGATAGAGGCGGCGATGATAATGAAAAACATTGCTCCCGGAATAAACCGCTCCTTTGCGGCCGAGCTCTTCCCTGCTTTTTCCGAAAAGCTGTGGCGCGAGGCGAGAGAAGAAGCGCGGGCAAATGAAGTATCCACGGATTTTCGCGCATCCGCCGGGGACATCGATCCCGAATGCGTGCGCATTGCGGAAGAAGCCGCACGGCGTGCTGGTGTATCCGATACGGTTTCGGTGCGCTGTGCCGACGCTCTCAAGCTTACATCCGACGGTGTACGGGGAACGGTCGTGACAAATCCGCCGTACGGTGAGCGTCTCATGACACCGGAGGCGGTCCGCGGACTTTACGCCGATATGGGAAAATGCTTCCGCTCTCTTGAGCCGTGGCAGATATACGTTCTCACTCCCGCCGAGGATTTTGAACGTCTCTACGGACGGCGCGCCGACAAAATACGCAAGCTCTATAACGGAATGATTCCGTGTCTGTTTTATCAGTTTTTCAAGCCTCAGTCAAAGGCGCACCGATAAAGTCCCGCCGCGCGGACGATGCGGATCGCGGTTGAAATCGCGTATTCCGCTCCAAAATCAAAAACGGAGAAAATTAAATGCAGAACAACAAATTCACCGAATTCTTAAAGAAGGTCGCCGGAGCGGTATACAAGCCGAATCCGCGTCTGACCGACAGGATCAAGCCGATGTGGCTCAGGACGGCTCTTTACATCGTCGGATACATTACGGCGCTTGTTTATCCTTTTCTCTGCTGGTGCCTGTCGGAATTAATCGTATTCGGAAGCAGAGCAAGACTTCTTGCACTGCTAAAGGAAGGGCTGCCCAAGGTAACATTTGCGCTTACCGCAATTTATCTTGCTTTCTTCATTCTCTGGCTTCTCTTCCGCCGCGCGTGGATCGCGAATACCGTAATATTCGCCGTTCTTACGTCGTTTTCGATCACCGCTTTCATCAAGTACGGTGCAACGGGCGAATACTTCTATCCGTGGGATCTTCAGCAGACAAAAAATCTCGGGCTTCTTACTGATTATGTCAGTCTGAAGCTGCCGCTGATATATTATGCCGCGATTGCCGTAATGATCGTGCCTATAGCTCTGATGTTCTTCACCAAGCCGGCAATTCCCGCAAAATGGTACATCCGTATTCCCGCGGCGGCACTCTGCGTGACGCTGACCGTATTCAGCTTCAATTCTTCGGAAAAGCTCAGAAACGCCGTCGAAAGTCACGGAATGTCATTCTTTGATGCTGCGCTTCCGGAGTCAAACTATATGGCAAACGGGTTTACCGCGGGATTTCTGATAAACTGTTTTTCTTCCGTCATCGAAGCGCCGGACGGATATTCCGAAAAGGCGATAAGCGATATACTTTCGGGTTATGAATCGACTCCCGCAAAGGAGGATTTTTCAAGCCCAAATATAATCCTCGTTCTCGGCGAAAGCTTCTGGGATGTCACCAAGCTTGAAGGAGCGGAATTTCTCAATGCAGACGGAACAGAGGAGATAGACCCTCTCTCGAATTACCACGCGCTCTGTGAGCGTGATGACGTATACACCGGTTCGTTCTTCACGACCGCATTCGGCGGAGGCACGGTAAGACCCGAATTTGAGGTGATGACCGGACTTACAACCGATTACCTTCCTTCCGGAAGCATTCCGTGGCAGTACGTCAATTACGATTTCGAGACGTATGCTTCATACATGAAGGACTTCGGATACCGAAACGTAATGCTTCATCCGTATCTTTCAAATTTTTATATGCGCGTTGAAAAATATCCCCTTCTCGGATTTGACGAAACTTACTTTGACGAGGATCTAAAAAAGATAAGCGAGGTCGAGCGCATTTCCGGAGGCGGCGAGGTGTCGGATATCACGGTATTCGATTATGTCGAATATTTCATGAACCGCAGCGAGGAACGGGATTTCATATTTGCGATAACCATGGAAGGACACCAGCCGTATCCGCGCCGCTTCAAGGAAGATGAGTTTGATGTAAGACTTAAGTGCGACGCGATGGACGAGCAGACCTTTGAGATCGCGCGTCAGTACACGCAGTGCGCTTTCGAAGCAGACGAAGCGATAGCGCACCTTATCGACATTGTTGACAGATGCGACGAGGACACTGTCGTCGTGTATTTCGGGGATCACGCCCCGACGCTCGGTGCGAATTTCGCAGGCTATATAGCGTCCGGCTTTGCAGCGGATCAGAAGGACATGCTTAGCCAAGAAAAAAGGCTGCAGACCTATGCAACGCCGTTCTTCGTATATGCGAATTTCGACCTTGACGAAAACAACGGCATGCTCACTCGCGGAAACGGCAACGAGATCGCTTCATACAACCTCATGAATGCGGTTTTCCGTATGATCGGCGCACCCGTCACCGAGCGTATGCAGTTCCTTTACGATTACTATCAGACAATTCCTAACTACAATATCAAGCTCAATCTTCCGCTCACCGATGATATAGAATATTACAAAAATGCGCACTGGCTTCTGACCTACGATCTGCTGTGCGGAAAACGATACTGCCTCGGAAAATAAGGAATAAAAAAGCCATCTCCCGGAGATACTTATAAAAAGTGTCTTCGGGAGGTTTATTATGGAGATTTTCACGGAAAAGTTAGGGGACGATTTCCGAAAAAACTGCGAAATGATCGATTCTCTTCTGCGGGTAGACAAGAGCTTTGACATTATAAAGCGCGAGATGAAGATCGCAGGTGCAAACTGCGTCATGTACTACATCGACGGATTTGTCAAAGCCGAGCTCATGCAGAAGCTTATGGTATATCTCATATCCGTAAAAGAGATCGGCGACGGCAGCAAGGATGCCGCATACACCTTTGCAGCCAAAAGCGTACCCACCGTAGAAGTCGATGTGACCGACTCGGCAGACAATATAATCCTCATGGTTCTTTCCGGCTGTACGGCATTTCTCAGTGAGGGATTCGGTCCCAATGCGATAATCATAGATTCGCGGACATATCCCACGCGCAGCACCGAGGAGCCCGAAGGCGACCGCGTAATGAGAGGATCGCGCGACGGCTTTGTCGAGACCCTCATATTCAACACCGCGATGCTTCGCCGCAGAATAAGAGATACGTCCTTCACGGTCGAATACCTCAACATCGGAAAGCGCTCTCGCACGGATATCGCAATATGCTATATGGACGGGATCGCCGATGCGGAATATGTTTCAAAGCTTAGGGCAAATCTTGAGAGCATCGACGCCGACAGCATAATCCTCGGTCACCAGAGCATAGCGGAATCACTGATCCGTACAAGATGGTACAATCCGTTTCCGAAAATACGCTCAACGGAACGTCCGGACGCCGCCGCCGCGTCGGTGCTTGAGGGCTCGGTCGTCGTAATATGCGACAACACGCCCGAGGTCATGATCCTGCCGACATCGATCTTCGATTTTCTCCAAGAGACCGACGATTACTACTTCCCTCCGTTCACCGGAAGCTACCTCCGCATACTGAGGCAATTCGTTTTTTTTGCTGCCATGCTCATAACTCCGCTGTGGTATCTTCTCGTGTCAAATCCCGAAATACTGCACGGAAGATGGCGCTTTCTTATTCCCGCCGATCCCGGAGAAGTTCCTTTGATCGTTCAGCTTTTCCTGATAGAATTCACGATAGACGGGCTCAAGCTTGCCTCGCTCAACACGCCGAGCATGCTCAGCAATTCGTTTTCCGTGGTCGGCGGTCTGCTTCTCGGGGATTTTGCGGTCAAGGCAGGATGGCTATGCCCCGAGGTGATCGTGTATATGGCTTTCGTCTCGATCGCAAACTTCGCCCAGCCGAGCTATGAGCTCGGATACGCCTTCAAATATATGAGGATGCTGCTTTTGTTTGCGACGTGGCTTTTCGGCGTATGGGGATTCTTCGGCGGAATCGTTCTCGGTCTCATACTTGTCGCGTCGAACAAGACGATAAACGGAGAACGAAGCTATCTTTACCCGCTTATTCCGTTCAACGCTTCGGCTCTCGGAAGGCTGTTTCTTCGTCGGCTCAAGCCGATAGGCACAAAGGAGAGCGATAAATAAAAATCCCCCGCCGCGGCGGTCAGTCCGATTTACGGAAAGTCCGTCCGGGCGGGGACATATTTTATTTATTTTCTTCCGGAGGTCTGACTCCCGCAAGCGGGTTTTTCTCCATTGCTTTCTCCATTCCTTCGGAGCTTACATGGGTATATATCTGAGTTGTCGTGAGCTGCTCATGACCGAGAATGTCCTTCAGGACGCGGATATCGACCTCGCCCGTCTGATACATCAGCGTCGCCGCCGTGTGGCGCAGCTTATGCACGGAATAGTTGCGATTCCGCAGTCCCGCTTCGCCGAGATGCTTTTTCACAAGGTACTGCACCGTTTTCGTCGAGATGCGCTTACCGAGCCTCGAGATAAAGAGCGCATCCTCGGCGGTATTCTGCCTCAAAAGGACATTTCGCTTCGGGAGATATGCCTGTATCGCCTCACGGCAAGCCTCATTCAGATAGATCACCCTCTGCTTGGCACCCTTTCCGATCACCCTGAGTGAACGCATATCGGAATCGATATCCCTGAGTCCGATACCCGCAAGCTCGGAAAGACGCATTCCGCAATTAAGAAACAGCACAAGTATGGCAAAATCCCTCTCGCGATACGGATTTTCGCTTTCGTTCTTCACCGCGTCGAGAAGAGCAATGCTTTCCTCTGTCGTAAGGTACTTCGGAAGCGACGGCTTTCTTTTCGGAGATTCGATATTTATCGCGGGGTTCTGATCGAATTTATGGCGTTTGACCGTTATGTATTTATAAAAGGACTTCACCGCCGAAAGCTTGCGCGCTCTCGATGCGGGAGAGTTATTCCGCACATTCGAGAGATAGAAGAGATACGAATACACATCCTCCGTTGACACGGACGCGAAAAAATCGCTTCCGATGCGGGATATGTCCGTTTTATCGAGGCTTTCCTCATCGGTCGGAAGAGAATTTTTCAAGGCATAGATGTAACGGGTAAACATTCTGAGATCGAGAAGATACTCATTCACGGTTTTCGGCGAGCAGTTCTGTATTGAAAGCTTATACCTTGCAAATGAGGCAATATCCTTGGGATAAGCGTTAAGATCGTATGCTTCGGACACGGCAAGTCTCCTTTCCTTTTATATTTCCATTATACAACTTTTGTGATAATTTTCGTGGATAGATTGTAAACAATTGAAAATGTGTATTGAAAAAATCGCGTTCGGAAAATAAAATATATATATGACTATCTTTTGTGAGGTTTTTGATGGACTATATTAAAGAAAATGCGTATATGATAACAAAGATGCTGCTCAACCAGTTCGGAGCCGCATTTCTCGGACTCGTTCTGTATCTTGCGTCGTCCACCGGAGACAACGCCTTTCTGATAATCGCGGCATCGGTATTCTCGATCCTGTTTTACGTTTACCTTCAGTACTCCGTCATGTGGGATCTCGGAGCGCGCGACATAATCCGTGTCAACGGGAAACGCGCTTCATACCGCCCCGCAAACGGATTTATAATTGCGCTTATCGCAAACATACCGAACATTCTTATAGCCGTTCTCGTTCTCATCGGTCACATCTTCGGCTCCGCCGACGGTGCGTTCGGCTATGAATGGGCAGGCACTCTCTACGTCGCGTCGAAATCAGTGGGGGTTATCTGGGAATCCATGTTCAGCGGATTCGTTCAGCTTTATTCTCCGCACAATCCGGTAATCTTCTTCCTTATGCTCATCCCACCGCTTCTCGCCTCTTCCGTGGGATACATTTTCGGAATGAAGAATTTCCGCATTCTTTCGCTCATCGGAATAAATCCGAAGCCGAAAAAATAACGTATGAGTTTTATAAAACAGGGACTTCGCACCGACAGGTACGAAGTCCCTGTTTTGGTTCAGCCGATCACCTTGTATCCCTGATCCTCCACTGTCTGACGCAGCTTATCGTCGGAGATCACGTTTTCGAGAGTAACGACCGCGCTTCCTTTTTCATGGCTCACCTGAGCCGATTTGACCTCGGGAAGCTCTTCAAGCGCCTTTTTAACTCTCGCCTCGCAGTGTGCGCACATCATGCCCTCGATCTTGATTGTTTTTTCCATGGTTTGTTCGTTCCTTTCGTTGTTCTTCTGAATTTTGTTTTTCGGATTTCGTCTTTTTCCGTCATGCTTTGAATTGTAAGGACGGAAGAAGTTCAGCCTTAATGCGTTGCTGACGACGCAGAAGCTTGACAGGCTCATGGCGGCAGCGCCGAACATCGGATTGAGCTTCCAGCCGAGCACGTTTATGAAAACTCCCGCGGCAAGCGGTATACCGATCACATTGTATAGGAATGCCCAGAAAAGATTTTCTTTTATATTACGAAATGTCGCACGGCTGAGACGTATCGCCGCGGGGACATCGGAAAGCTTGCTGTTCACAAGCACTACATCGGCGGCGTCCATGGCAATATCGGTGCCCGCTCCGATCGCAATGCCGATATCGGCGCTTGTAAGTGCGGGAGCGTCGTTTATACCGTCTCCGACCATTATCACCTTGCCGGTGTTTTTCAGGCCGCGGACCGTTTTCTCCTTCACGTCGGGAAGGACATTCGCAATCACCTCATCGACGCCCGCCTGAGCGCCTATCGCCTCTGCGGTACGTTTATTGTCTCCGGTCAGCATAACGACCCGCAGCCCCATATTGTGAAGCTGATCCACCGCACTGCAGCTGTCATCCTTTATGACATCCGCAACCGCGATCATCCCGAGGCAGCGCCCTCCGCGCGAAAAATACATCGGAGTCTTGCCTTCTCCGGCAAGGCGCTCGGCGCGCGCTCTCAAATCATCGGAAACCGCGGTGACGGAGTTTATGAATTCATAGTTTCCGCCTCGGACTTCTTCAACGCCGATAGATGCAGAAAGCCCTTTTCCGGGAATCGCCGTAAAGTTATCCGTTTCCGAATAAGATATGCCGTTTTCCTCTGCATATTTTACGATCGCCGCGGCAAGCGGATGCTCACTTTTTCTTTCGATGGAATACGCAGCATGAAGCAACGCATTCTCATCACCGTCAGCCGCTGTTATATCAGTGACGGACGGCTCACCGCGTGTGACAGTTCCCGTTTTATCGAGAACGACCGTATTCGCCTTTCCGGTTTCCTCGAGCGCCGCTGCGGTTTTGAAGAGTATTCCGTTTTTGGCAGCAACTCCGTTTCCTACCATGACCGCCACCGGAGTGGCAAGTCCGAGCGCGCACGGGCAACTTATAACAAGCACCGAAATTCCTCTTGCAAGAGCAAATCCGCCCCCCGCGCCCGCTATAAGCCAAGCCGCAACGGTCACGGCTGCGATCGAAATCACGACAGGAACGAACACGCCGGAAACCCGGTCTGCGATCTTGGCGATCGGCGCTTTCGTCGACGACGCATCGCTAACCATTCGGATTATCTGCGAAAGCGCGGTATCCTCGCCGACCTTCACCGCCTCGCATTCAAGGTATCCGGACTGATTCACGGTAGCCGCCGACACCTTATCTCCCGGAGCCTTATCGACAGGAATGCTCTCGCCCGTAAGTGAGGATTCGTCAACCGCGCCGTTGCCGTTTTTCACAACACCGTCGGCGGGGACACTTTCACCGGGGCGGACGATAAATATATCGCCCTTCACTATGCTGTCGGCGGGCACGGTCTCCTCTTTGCCGTCGCGGATGACCACGGCGCTTTTCGGTGCCAATGCCATCAGCCCGCGAAGCGCATCCGTCGTCTTTCCCTTTGAACGCGCCTCAAGCATCTTTCCGACCGTGATAAGCGCAAGAATCATCGCCGCGGATTCGAAATAAAATCCGTGCATATACTCGACAACGGCAGCCGAATCTCCGTGAAGCTGCGCTCCGATCATTTCAAAAAGCTCAAATGTGCTGTATCCGAAAGCCGCGCTCGCCCCGAGCGCAACGAGCGTATCCATATTAGGCGAGCGGTGAATTATACCTTTGAATCCGTTCACGAAAAAATGCTGATTTATGACCATGACCGTGACGGTCAGAAGAAGCTGCGCAAGTCCCATCGCCACATGATTTCCCTCAAAGAACTGCGGGAGCGGCCAATTCCACATCATGTGTCCCATAGAGATGTACATAAGCACCGCAAGGAACGCAAGAGATGCAACAAGTCTTTTTCTGAGAGCGGGTGTTTCGCGATCCTCGAGAGCATCGGCGCCGCTGTTCTTCGATGAGGTATCGCCGCCGACTTCCGATGCGCCGTATCCTGCCTTTTCAACGGCACCGATGACCTCCGCCGCAGAAGCGCTTCCCTCGACGCTCATGGAATGAGTCAGCAGATTGACGGCGCAGGCTGTAACGTCAGGAAGCGACGATACCGCCTTTTCGACCCGGGCGCTGCACGCCGCACAGCTCATTCCGGTAACATTATAATGCTTCATAATATTCACTTCGCTTTCTTTAACGCATTTATTTCATAAGCTTACGGAGAAGCTCCGTAAGCTCGTCCACGCTCTCTTCCCTTCCCGCGCGGATATCGTCCGCAAAGCAGGTCTTTATATGCTCGGAAAGGAGCTCTTTGCAGAAAGCGTTGAGCGCGGCATTGGCAGCCGCAGCCTGAACGAGGATGTCGGGACAGTACGCGCTTTTTTCAACCATTCCTCTGATGCCGCGTATCTGGCCTTCAATGCGGTTCAGGCGGTGTATCAGGCTCTTATATTCCTTTTCCGATCGGACTTTCGTCCTCTCGGACATACAGCAGCAATCTTTTTTCATGTTATCCCCCGAATCAAGTTTTCCTTATCAAGGTCAAAATTATTATATACCCCCTATGGGTATATGTCAATATAATTTTATAAGAAATCCGCAATAAATTTTTTCCGGTGAGTCGGGCGTCGGCAAAGACCGCAAAGTGCGGCTGCATACGAACTCGGAAAGCGCATGAAACGCGGTCGATGCATAAGCGGTCGATCTGTAAACGGAAGGCAAACAAAGCCGAATCCGAAGCATTAGTCCTCACTGAAGCGGATAACGAAAAACAGCCGCCGATTCTTTGAGAATCGGCGGCTGTCAGCCTCAGATTCAGATCATCTTGCGCTTTCCACGGCGGATATGACCGCGCTGCGCACATCGCTTTCGCAGATCAGGAGCAGAAGAGCGTCATCGTATGTTTTCAGCACCGCCTCGTCGCAGAGAGCGTATGCTTCGGGATTATACATCTCGACCGCCGCCTTCACCGACGGGATATACGTTTCGTTTATCGCATTCTTCACGCTTTCCTTCTGTGCGTCGTCCGTACCGTCTTTGAAGACGAAATACGCAAATGTCGTTGATGTGTTCGAGGTCAGCTCCGAAGCGACGTACGAATCGAACATTCCGATCATCTCTTCCGTCATTCCGAACGTGAAGATAAGAAGATCGTCGGCATATTCGTCGTCGCTGTAAACGAACATCATATCCCGAAAGTTTCCGAACGCGCTCACGGCATTGACTACGCTGTGAAGATCCGTCGGGGTCTTTGCGGCGGGAGCGGTATCCGCAGGAGTGCTTGTATCGGTTGCGCTCTGCTCGGGTGCCGCGGTGCTTTCGGAAACAACTCCGTCACCGGACTTTCCGCACGCGGCGAGAATAAGCATAAGTACAAGAGAAAGAACAAGAATTTTTTTCATTGTAAATTACCGACTTTCACAAAAATATAAAGACTGTAAGGGCCGATCTCGCGCTTTCCAAAGCATCCATCAGTCCGCGCTGCGGCATAGCCGCAGCATTAAAATCCGTTTTCCGGCTTAAAAACGCATATTAATCGGAGAACGCGCGCCCTTTAATAAGGTCGAGCAAGCTTCTCTCGACAACCTCAATAATTATGACGTCTGCGCCGGACTCCGTTATCTCAGTGCGTGAAAAATTCGTCTGCCAGCTGAACGTCGAAGTTGAAAAGCTCTCCTTGAAGAACGGAACAAGTGCGATCGCATAGGAATCTCTCATCATGTAGAGCGAGGGTGCGCTCATGTTTTTTGCGGAGGTGAATTTGGCAAATCTCAGATCGTCGCGGTAGCCGTCGTCCCATACATTGCAAAACACATACTGTCCGGTCGGGTTAGTGGCTCTTTTTGAAGTCAGGACTGCCGCAGGACCGAATTTCAGAGAATAAACGGGACCCTCATCACGGTACTTATCGTAATATCCGAGATAGTACGGCATATCCTTCATATAAGTTTCGTAGTAGTTTATGTTAAAATCGTTCTTTCCGTAAACGACCGCATTCGGAAAGTCCGCCTTTACATGCTTCATTATCTCCGTATACGCGACAAATCCGCCGTTTGCGTTCCAATGCGTATCATAGTTGTAGTAAAGATCGTCGCCGTAAACCGAGCGTGCGCTTTTGAGAACATTTCGCAGGTCAATGATCTTTACAGAAGAATTCGCATTCATATAATCGATCGCCTGATCGAGCGCGGTGTAGTCCGCCGGGTTCACATAATCGGAAAGGTAGTCTCCGTACACCGATGCCTTGTTCGGACATACGACAAAATAAAGTTTCTTTCCGTTCTGCTGCGCCCACGCATACCGATCATTCATTGACTTTGCAAGCCGCTTAAGATAGAAGTCGGTCAGCATATCGGAGCCGATATAATCGGGAATACTCTCGCCGATAAACATAAAATCGTTATCGCCGATATATATATTCTGTTTGCCGAGAGGGCCGCTCCCCGCTCTGAGCGCGCCGCTTCCCACCTTCGGTCTGTTATAGTCCGCATTCGGATCGGTACGGGCGCTTCCCTTTATGGGATATGACTTTGCGGGGCTGTTGTTTATCGGCTCCCCGGGAGCGGGCGCGGGGGTGGTCGTCGTAGCTGTCGGCTGCCCGAAGGTGTTCGGCTGAGCGGTCTTTCCCGTTGTTGTCGAGCCGGGGCGTTTTGTTGTCGTTGAAGACGGTCTCTTTGTCGTCACCGACGGGCGTCTTACTGTTGTTGTCCCCGTTGATTGGTTTCCCTTTGTCGAAGGAGTTTTAGTGCTGTCCGTGTTTTTAAGCTCATTCCGTGTGGTCCCGTCTACTCCGTCGCCGTCATCCGGGTCCGGTTCTTCCCCGTCCGGAGTTATCTCTTCCTCCGTCTTACCGTCTTCTTTACTGTCGCGGTTATCTTCCGTCTTTCCTCCGTCCGATTTATCCGAGGAAAAATCGGAACCGCCGTCCGTCCGGCTGCCGGCATCGGTTGAATTCTCCGCATCGCTGTACGCGGATTCGGACTGCAAATTCTCCGAGCCGTGATCGTCCTCGCTGCGCGCGCAGGAAAACGCAGCCATCGCCAAGACCGCGACAAGGAAGATCATGATAACCTTTTTTTTCATTGTATTCTCCGTTCCGCCGTCCCGCTCGGACGGCAAAAAAATTAACATATTAAAGACGGTCAAGTGCGGGGTATTCTATGATAGCGCTCTTCCCTTCGCGAGATTGTCAAGTGCTTTCTCAACTATCTCAAATACGACGACATCGGCACCGGAATCGAGTATTTCGTCACATGAAAAGTCGTACGTCCAATCAAATGACGATTCGGAAAAGCTTTCTTTAAGAAAAGGAACGAGCGACACCGCATACGAATCCCTCATCATATACAGGGAAGGCGCGCTTTCGTTCTTCGATTTGAATTTCATATGGATAAGATTGTCGCGGTATCCGTCCTCCCATTCTTCGCAGAATATATACTGTCCGTAGTTTCCGTCGCTTTCCTTTTCCGTCAGCACCGCCGCCGGTCCGAATTTCAGCGAGTATACGGGACCTTCATCGTAATAGCTGTCGTAATATCCGAGATAGTACGGCATATCCTTCATATACGTTTCGTAATATTTCACGTTGAAGTCGTTCTTGCGGTACAGCATCGCCGAAGAAAAATCTTCCTGTATCCGCTTCATCATCTTTGTGTAGGCGATAAACGCGCCGTTTGAATTCCAATGGGTATCGTAATTATAGTAAAGCTCGTCGCCGTACTCCTCACGCGCCGCGGAAAGCTCTTCGCGTACATCTATCACCGGAACTTCGGAATTTTCGGACATATATGAAATAAACTGATCGAGCCGCGTGGTCTCTGCGCGCTCGAGTCCGGAGGGAAGATAATCCCAGTAAACCGTCGCCTTATCCGGGCAGACAAGAATATAGAATTTCTTTCCGTTTTCTTCCGCCCACTCCCTCCGTTTTTCGGCAAGAGAGGCGATTCTTTTAAGAGTATGCTCGTTAAACAGGTTGGTGCCTTCGGAATCCGGGAAGGTCTCGCCCATGAACATGAAATCGTTTTTACCTATATATACGTTATGGCTTGTAAGCGGTCCCGCGCCCTCTTTGATCCTGCTTTTTGCAACCATGCGGCGGTTGTACTCCGCGCCGCTTTGTGAAGGAAGATCGTTTTTCAGAGGATGAGACTCCGCCGGCTGTGCCTTTGTAAATTCCGCAGACACCGTTATTTCGTAATTTCGTTTTGCATGCTTCACCGTTACGGTATCCGATATATTTCCGCTGTCCGCCGCATAAGCAGAAACGGACAGAGCAGCGGGAATCAGAAAAGCGCAAAGGACGAGAGCTGCTCCGCCTCTGCCTTTTTTCGTCTTTACGGTAATTACGGCTGCCGCGGCAAAAAGAAAAACAAAAACCGAAGCACCGAGGAGTATAAACGGAAAATACCGCTGAACGAACGATACCTTTTCGAAATCAAGGACAAAATCGTGGGATACGGTCTCGCCGTCAGTGAGATTGCCGATGTCAACGGACGGAGACTGAATCACAACGCCATCCGGAACAGTGACCGTGATCTTCACGCTTTCAAAGGAATCCTCCGTATTGTTCACGACGCTGACCGCAAGCTTTCCCTGCTCGCCGCTGCCGAAAGAATCATCGTATGTACAGGTCAATGAGGGTGTGTCTCCGTCTGCGAAAACGCAGGTGACCGATGCCAAAGCCATCACCGCGGCAAGCGCAGCAAAAAATATCATTTTTCGCATATACAATCCTCAAAACATCTTCTTTTTTTGAACATTATACTACAAGAAAAAGAGCTTTGCAATAACATTTTATGAACTATGTAAACAATAATTTAACGCACTTGCGAAACTTTCCCGAATGTGATAAAATTTTAGGGAGCGGCGCTCGCTTCCGCCTGCGCCGAAACAAAGAAAAATTTTAAATGAAAGCCGGTACAAAAAATGAAAGCCGTTATAACCGTTGTCGGCAAGGACACCGTCGGTATTCTCGCTAAAGTAAGCTCGGCATGCGCAGAGCGCGAAATTAACATCGTTGATGTCACGCAGTCCGTTCTTCAGAATCTGTTTGTCATGGTAATGCTTGCGGACATCTCCGGAATGACCTGCGATTTCGGAACCTTCTCCGACGATCTTAAAAGCATCGGCGCCGAGCTCGGAATGGACATCCGCGTAATGCACGAGGACATCTTCAACTCCATGCACCGCATCTGACGACGGAAAGGACTTTTTATAAATGATAAACCTTAACGATATCATGGAAACCATCACCATGATTCAGGAGGATAACCTCGACATACGAACCATCACAATGGGAGTTTCACTGCTCGACTGTGCGGATTCGGACATTAACCGCGCATGCACCAAAGTCTACGACAAAATCATGCGTCTTTGCGGCAGGCTCGTTCCCATCGGCGAGGAGATTGAAAAAACATACGGTATCCCGATAATAAACAAGAGAATATCGGTCACTCCGATTGCGATGCTCGCGGCTTCCGCAAACGGCGATCCGGTGATGTTCGCAAAAACGCTCGAGAAGGCGGCGCGCGAAACCGGGGTCAACTTCATCGGCGGCTTTTCCGCTCTCGTCCAGAAGGGATTTTCCGCGGGAGACCGTGAGCTTATCGGCGCCATTCCCCAAGCGCTTGCCGAAACCGACCATGTCTGCTCATCGATCAACATCGGATCGACGAAGGCGGGAATCAACATGGATGCCGTCCGTCTTATGGGACAGACGATCGTTAAAAACGCGGAGCTCACGAAGGACCGTGACTGCATCGGCTGCGCAAAGCTTGTTGTCTTCTGCAATGCGCCCGAGGACAATCCGTTCATGGCGGGAGCCTTCCACGGTCCGGGTGAGCCGGACTGCGTTATAAACGTTGGAGTATCCGGTCCGGGCGCGGTGCGTTCCGCAATTGCAAAAGCCCCCGATGCAAACCTCAACGAGATCGCGGACATAATCAAGCGGACGGCTTTCAAGATCACGCGAATGGGTCAGCTTGTCGGCTCGGAAGCATCAAAGCGCCTCGGCGTGCCGTTCGGCATTGTCGATCTTTCGCTTGCTCCCACTCCGGCGGTCGGCGATTCCGTCGCCCACATTCTCGAGGAAATGGGACTTGAGTCCTGCGGAATCCACGGAACCACCGCCGCTCTTGCGCTTCTCAACGACGCGGTAAAGAAAGGCGGCGTCATGGCATCTTCGAACGTCGGCGGTCTCTCGGGCGCGTTTATTCCCGTATCGGAGGACGCGGGAATGATCGACGCGGTACGCTCGGGTACGCTCTCGGTAGAAAAGCTTGAAGCTATGACCTGCGTCTGCTCAGTCGGGCTTGACATGATCGTCATTCCCGGTGACACCTCTCCCGAGGTCATCTCCGCAATAATCGCCGATGAAGCGGCGATCGGAATGGTCAACTGCAAAACCACCGCGGTGCGCGTTATCCCCGCCATCGGAAAGGATGTCGGAGACGAGCTCTGCTTCGGCGGTCTTCTCGGTTCGGGTCCCGTAATGAAGCTCAACGACGAAAAGAAGCCGAACAAATTCATTGAACGTGCCGGACGCATTCCCGCTCCGATGCACAGCCTGAAAAACTGATGAAAAACAAAAACTATTCTTTCAAGGTAACCGAGGACTGCCGTCTTCTTGACTTTTTGATCGATCACATTCCCGAGTCCCGCAATACGGTAAAGCATCTCATGGGCGCCGGATTCGCGGCGGCGGACGGAGTATCCGCCACGAAATTCGATCACCCGCTCCGCGCGGGTCAGACGGTCACCGTATCGTCGGAAAACGCGGTCCGCTCATCAATGCCGTTCGGCATACTGTACGAGGACAGCGATATAATCGTGATAAACAAAAGTGCGGGGCTTCTCTGCGTCGGGAACGACCGCGAAAAGGAACGCACGGCGTACCGCTTTCTTTCGGATTATATGAGGGCAAAAAACGACGGCGGCAGAGTGTACGTCATTCACCGTCTCGACCGCGACACTTCCGGAATCGTGATATTCGCAAAGAGTGACGAGCTCAGAAAAGCTTATCAGGACAATTGGGACCGTCTCGTGAAAAAGCGCCGCTACGCCGCCGTATGCGAAGGCGTTCCCTCTCCGGCGGAGGATACTATAACCTCGTATCTGCGCGAGAGCACCTCTCACATGGTATACACCGCCGAGAAGAGCCGTTTTTCAAAGGAAGCCGTAACTCATTACAAAACAGTCAAAGCCGGGAAGCGCTTTTCCCTTCTCGACATTGAAATCATGACAGGGCGCAAAAACCAGATCAGAGTGCAGCTTGCCGAACGCGGGAATCCGATCACCGGAGACAAAAAATACGGTGCCGCAACAAATCCGATACACCGCCTCGCGCTTCATGCGTCTGAGCTTGAAATCATGTCCCCCTCGGGAAAGCATTTCAAATTCCGCGCGCCGATCCCCGCATCGTTCGCCAAGGTGGTAAAATAATCCTATATAAAATCAGCCTCCGTGCTTTATACGGAGGCTGATTTTAATATTTTGTTTTTTTCACCGAACGGACTCATCGGCTTCAGACGTTGACACGCGGACAGGATGAGCGGCGCTTTCGGGGTTCGCGAGCGAAATAACCCCGTCAGGCGGGATCCTCGGGAAGAGCCGCGGACACAAAACTTCCTATTCTGTCCGCCATGCGCAAAAATCCCGCATCGTTCGGATGAACTCCGTCAACCGTACAAAGATCAGCGTGAGGTCCGTTGAACAGAGATGCTCCGTCAATGAAATACACGCTGCGGTCTCCCGCGTTTACTGCATTCATATAGGTACGGAACACAACCTCGCGGCACCGGAGCATCTCATTCTCCGGCGGTATCACCGATATTCCGTAGGCGTGAGGTCCGCCGTAGCCCTCTTCAAAGGTCGGGCGGCTTATCATAATAACCGGCAGATCCGGATGAGATGCGCGTATCTTTTTGAAGAATGCCTCATGTGTACGTTCAAGGTGCTCGGGATTCGGTGCGTTATGGTCGTAATCCATGACGAACACGCTCATATCGAGCGAATTTATATAATCGGTGATCGCCTCCTCGGCAAGTGCCGAGCCGGAGAAGCCGAGGTTTATGAAATCGCAGTCAAGGTCGTTTGAAATAATGGCTTGATAAGCGTTCCCGGGACGCGAAGCGCAGGCACCCTGCGTGATCGACGATCCGTAATACACAACGGGCTTCGAATAGCGGTACGGCGCGGAATGCTCAATGCGGCTGCCCTCGGCAACGCCGATATAAAGACTCTTCACATCGCTGTATGTCGGGAAATGAAGCATGACATCCTTCATTCCGGGAACCTTGAATCGGGAGATCGCCTCGTAATGATCGCCGAGCGTCGGCATGAAAGTATCGTGATAGACGTATTTCGCTCCGCATTTAACATAAATATCGAACGCGCTCGAGCCGGTTCTCGCAAAATGGCTCATATCTGCCATCGAGGGCATCTCCGCATAGATCGCAATATACTCCGAATCGGTCGAAAAACGAAGCCGTCCGCCCGCCGTATTCGACGAAAGTGCCGCAACGGATGTGCTTGTCGCTGCCGCAACATCCTCCGGGACACGCCTGTAATGATCAAGCTTGCGCGGGCAAAGAAGTCCGAAAATATCGAAAACCCCGTCTCTCGCTTCGCGGTAATATGCGTTTTCGGGACAAATTGCGCTTTCAAAACCAAGATTAGTCTTCATATTAAACTCCGTTTTCTATAATTTTCGACTGTATATGGCACAATCGCTTTTTCATTTTGCCTCTTTGAGTTTTTTGTGCTTTGTTCTTGTTTATTTTTATCTTCATGGTGATTTTAGCCTATTGTTCACAACAATTTTTGTGTAATATTTTTTATAAAAATATCTTGTAATTTCATGTTGATTATGGTATTATTTTACTGTCAAAATATTACACAAGGATGGTATACAGCAATGCTCACCAACACTAAAATTTTAATCGCAGACGAAGACCTTCGCTCAAGACGTTCGATAAAGGACGCGCTCGTGAAAAACGGATACCGTTTTGTGGAGGAAGCCGAAAACGGTGAAGAAGCAATACTGCTTATAAACCGGATACATCCGGATGTGGTCATAGCGGATGTATGGCTTTCAAAGCTTGACGGTATCGGATTGGTTCGTCAGGCAAGCGCATCGAGCTTTTCACCGGATAAAGCTCCGGCATTTATAATCGTATCGATGATCGCAAATCAAAGTATCTTCGTCGAAGCGAGCCGTGCCGGTGCAGTGCTTTGCCTTCCAAAGCCCATAGACACCGAGAGCCTTTCGGCTCACATAGAAACGATAGTCAAGCGTCGCGCCGACGGAAGCCTTTTCGCATCGTCAAACGAAATTCCCGACGTGGAGACTCAGGTCACGAAAATAATACATCAGATCGGCGTTCCCGCACACATAAAAGGATATCAGTATCTGCGCAGTGCGATAATAATGGCGATCAACGATTCCGAGATCATCAACTCCGTAACGAAAATACTCTATCCGTCCGTTGCCAAAAAATATTCGACGACGACCTCGAGAGTGGAGCGCGCGATAAGGCACGCAATTGAAGTCGCGTGGGACCGCGGAGACATAGACACGCTGAACTCATATTTCGGATACACGGTTCAGCAGGGGCGCGGAAAACCCACAAACAGCGAATTCATCGCAATGATATCCGACAATCTGCGTCTTAAATATAAGATAAGATAATCAGTCCTTTTCCGTAGCCGCATCGATCGTATCGCCGTCGGTCGTCAGGACGATATTCCCGGAAATGTCCGTGCGGTAGACTCTGCTTCCCAAAGCATCGAGCCGATCGAGAACCTTTTGCGACGGATGACCGTAGGAATTGTCCGCGCCGACCTCGATAACGGCGATTTCCGGGTGGACGGCGTTCAGAAACGCCTCGGTTGACGAGGTTTTCGAGCCGTGATGCCCCACCTTCAGCACATCACTTCTCAGCTTTGACGAAGGATATTCTTCAAGAAGAGCTTTCTCCACCGCCGCTTCGGCATCTCCCGTAAACAGAAAGGTCACACCGCCGAAGCGCGCGTGGACGACCGCGCTGTAATCGTTTGTATTCTCATACGACTCTTCAAGCGGCGAAAGTATCTCAATTTGCAGATCTCCCACGGAGTAAGTGTCCCCCGGAGCGGCGATATGTGCGTCAACGCCCTTCTTCTCCACAGAATCGAGAAGGCGGGAAAACGCAGCCGACGACGAAACCGCGTCGGGCATGATCAGGTTCACGACCTCAAGCGATTCTATGACCTCGGACGCGCCGCCGATATGATCCTCATGCGGATGGGTGAGGATCATATAATCTATCTTCTCGGTATATTTTTCAAGATAGGCGACAAGATCGTGTCTCGAATCCGTCGTGCCAGCGTCGATCAGGATACAGCCGCTCTCCGTGCGGAGAAATTCCGCGTCTCCCTGTCCGACATCTATGAAATGCACTTCGCATTTCCCTTCCGCGGACGGAAGAAGAAATTCGTTACGGAATATGCAGAGAATCGCCGCCGCACACAGAATAAGTGCTCCGACAAGCGTTTTTGAGGGAATTTTTCTTGATCTCATTGTTTTTTCTCCGCTCGGCAAACTTATTACGTTATGCCAATTATATACCATAAGCCCTGCTTTTTCAATATAAAAAGAACATCCGGATTCATTTTTTTCACTTTTCGGATAAAATCGTGAAAATTCCCGCGCAAGATGAAGTTAACGGTTGAAAGAAAAATCTTTTTGTGATAGAATATCTTTACGAATATTCTCCGAATCTTTTCGGAATAAGAAGCAAGGAGTACATATGAAAAAGGCAAAGGGTTTTATAGCTGAGTTCAAGGAATTCATATCCCGCGGAAACGTCATTGATCTTGCAGTCGGTGTTATAATCGGAAGTGCCTTCACTGCCATCGTCAATTCTCTTGTAAACGACATGGTAATGCCGCTTATCGGATGGATGTTCGGCGGAATCGATTTTACCGATCTGAAATATGTGATCACGCCCGCGAGCGACGGAGTTGCGGAAGCTGCCATACGCTACGGAAACTTCATACAGTGTGTGGTGAACTTCATTCTCATATCCTTCGTGATATTCTGTGTGGTAAAGGTAATAAACAAGTTCCACAAGAAGAAGGACGAAGAAGAGGCGAAGGAAGAGGAAGTAAAGGAAGACCCGGAGGACATCGTTCTTCTCCGCGAAATAAGAGACTCCCTGAAGAAAGACTGAATGTCAAAAGTGAAACAGGCGGCGCACTGCGGTGCGCCGCCTGTTCTTTTATATTCCCGACGAAATTCACGTCCTTGCGCAGGCTGACTCGCGGATACGTTATTGCGTCCGCATAACGCACCCTGAAGCATCAGTCGATAATCGTGTACACCGAGTCGTTCTCATCCATGCTCAGTGCGTCGGTCTTTGCAAAATCATCAAGTGAATATGATGTTATTCCGACAGTATTATAGATATAGAGAAAGTTTCCTATATAAAGCCCTCTCATAGCATCGTAGGAATATTCTTCTCCGAAGGAGATAGTCGCCTTTTCGACAAAGCTGCCGTTCTCGTAAGCGTAAACAAGATATTCTCCGCTGCTTCCGGGAAAAGCGATAATGTTCTTTCCCGCATTTATAAGGATCGCATGATGATTGTATGAGGCTTCGCTGTAATAGATGCCCGGAAGTATAAGCGTTGCGGCTTCGATGACATTATTCTTATCGCTTATATCGAACATTGAAAGCTTTACGTTGCCCGCGGATATACCGCCGAACTCGTTTGTATAGGTATCGTGTCCGAGGCCGAAAAGAAGTCCGTCCGTGTATTTGTGGAGATAATCGGAAAAGCCCGGAATCTTCAGTGCGGAGAGCACCTTCGGTGCGGTCGGGTCGGAAAGATCGGCACAGAACAGCGGGTCGGTCTCACGGAAGGTGACAAAGTACACCGTATCCCCGTCAAACCTTGCGGAATATATCCGCTCGTCTTCCGCAAGTCCCTCGATGCTTCCGACGGTTTTGAGATTTTCATCGAGGACATAGAGTGAATTCGAAGCTGCGGAACCCGAGCCGTCGTTGATCTCATAGGCGATATCCCTATCCCGTGCGGATGGGGTATAATAATACATCTGCGCGGGAACACTCGTCACAAGGCGGAAGTATCCGCGGTATTCGTCCATGGAAAAGCTGTTCAGGACGCTGCCCGGAACCTTTCCCTCTGCGGCAAGCGAAAGCTCCTTGTCCGTGGCTATTTTCACGATAACGGTCTGCGTTATCGATATCGTTCTGCCGTCCGAAGCTTCCTTGAGATCATATTCGGTGCGTGCAGCGTAGATCGCGTTCGCGCTCTGATACATATCTCCCGCGCCGTATCCGAGAAGCGACAGCTTCGAGACTATCTTCGCCTCGGAAACATCGACCGAGCACACGTTCAGATATTCGTTGAAATCTCCGCCGTCCTTCTCGCAATAGATGTTTTCCGGAGCCACAAGAGCTTCTTCTTCTCCGGTATATATCTTCGGAACATATGTTGCCGGATCGTTTTTGACTATTCTGTCGTAATAGTAATCGGCGGCGATAAGATACAGAACATTATCCTTCATTCTCGACGAAACGATATTTCCGCTGACGCAGAATGTCTTTACAAAAGACGGAGAAGAAATATCCGAAATGTCGTATATCGCGGCGCACGTTTTTTGGTCAGCGCCGTCATAGCTTTGGAATACCGCAGTGAGCCGCCCGTCGGAAATGTAAAGCTGATATCCGTAGGCGGACGAGTTGTCGCCTATATCGGGAAGCGGGAATTTCGATACATTCCCCATCTTACCGTTTTCTGCGGAAATTATATAGATATGTTTACGGGATACCGCGTAAATATACCTGCCGTCCGTCTTTACGACATCCGCTTCGGCGATTCCTTCAACCTGCACGTTGGTATCCGAAAAATCGTCCGAGGCCTCAGTGGTGAACACTTCATCGGCGGGTGCGGCATCTCTTTCTACTGCCCCTTTTGTATCGTTGCTTTTACTGCCGAAAAGCGATTTGTATAAAGAAAACCCCGAGTTCTTTTTGATTTTCAGCTTTGCATAAACATCGGCATATCCGTCGAAGGAGCAGAGATTATCGACATAGTTTGACGCTCCGTTTCCTTCCGTGCCGATCGGCAGCACCGACCTCGGCGGAAAAACTCCGCTCACTCCGGCGATAATCGCGGCGGCAAGCACAAGACACACACACGACAGCGTGGTTGACGCCGCGAATATGCGCTTTCTCCGGCGCGATTTTTCCTCTTTGGCCTTTGCAAGGATGTCGGCTGTTCTTTCTTCATATGTTTTCATATCCGTAACCGTCCTTTTCGAGAATTGCCCTGAGCGCTTTACGTGCTCTGAAAATGAGATTTTCGGTTTGCTTTTTCGATTTTTTCATAACATATGCCGCCTGATCCGCCGTCATATTTTCAAAATAGACGAGATAGAGCACCGCGCGGTAATTCTCACACAGCTCCGACATTGCGTCGTGCAGGTGTCTGTCGCGCTCGTCCCTGAGCAGACGCGAATCAAGCTCGGTCATGTCGCGCACGGTTTCTATATCCTCACTCGGCATTTCCCCTCTGCGCGACGCCTTTCTGACATAGTCCACGGCGAGGTTATGCGCGACCGCGAAAAGATACGATTTCAGGCTCGAATCACCGCGGAACGCGCGCTTTTTCAGCGCGATCTGCACGAACGAATCCGCAACGATCTCCTCGGCGGTCTGGATATTCTTCACCGTCGGGCAGACAAAATACAAAAGCTGATCGCTGTATGCGCTGACGATCTCTCCTAGCGCGTCCTCATCACCCGAAGTAAATCTCCTGTACGCATCGGTCATTGTGTCGTTAAAGCTCACCTGTCCACCTCTTTTCATCGGCTTTCACCCTTTAGTCGTTTGTTTTCCCGAAAATACTCACCCGATACGGAAATTTTTTCAGCCTTTCATAATCAGTATGCCGAAATCTTCCGCAAAAGTCAATAGATGCGGAGAAAAATACCGAGCAAAAAATCGCTTTGTTCATAAAATACGCTATATTTCGGCGCGAAATATGATATAATATTAACTGACTATTGTGACGGAGTGCGCGTCGCTTCGGACAGAAAATCTTCTAAAGGAGGGCAGGACCGGTTCTGACCGGTCCGGTATTCAGATTTGGAACGTATAATCGAATATTTGAAAAGAAGTCTGAAGATCGCATGGAAGAGTATCTTTTTTAATTTTAAGCAGTATATATTCTTCTTCATTGCGATACTTATCGTTCAGATGTTCTACGGAGTCATGACGATCTCCACGTACAACAACACTCTTGTCGAAAGAGAATTCGTAAAGGAGTACTACGACTATCATGTGCTCGTGACCAACATAAACGAAGGGCAACTCAACCTTCTCAGTGGTTATGGCGGTTCCGTTTCTACAGATGATCAATTCTACGGGAAGTTAGTTCCCTACAGCAGCCAAGCATCTGACAGCACCAACAACGATGCATCTTATTTAAAGAAAGTTAAGCAAGCAGAATCCAAATATGTAGAATACAAAAACAGCAACGGGGACAAACGGTTCGATGTTTACATTGTATTCAAGTCAGAATCTGCAACAGGCAAGAGTATCTCCCTCTCAGATTCTTTCAATAAATTAGACAAGAACTATTTAAATAATACGAATTTCACCAATGCGACTGAAAAGAACGACCAATTCTTTGTGTACAAGTCGCCGCTCATGAACGTCTCAACGAATATTTTAGCAAACAACGCGGTCTACTATACGATATCCGCCGTGCTTCTTGCCCTCTCAATATTCCTTATGATGATGCTCTACAACATCCGAGTGAACCAATACAAGTTCACATACGGTGTCTATATGACCTTCGGTGCGGATTTCAAGATGCTGTTCAACACGGCTTTCTGGGAAATGTTCGTAATCATGGTGCTCACATTTATACCGTCGGTCATCTTTTCAACGCTCATCGTATTCATCATGTACATCCCTTCGGGATTCGGTTTCACCTTCTCCGCTATGGTATTCCTGAAGGTGTTCGTATTCTCGCTCATCGTCGTAACGGTAGCGGTATTCTTCCCGATGCGTGTCATGGCAGTCCGGATGCCTATGACCCTTATCGTTACGCAGGACAACTCCAACCTCGTTTCTTCTCCGAAAAATTCGGTCAACATTTTCAAGAGAAAATTCCCGACCTTCTACGAAACGCTTTCAAGCTGGCGTTTCCGCAAGTACAGCGCAAACCTTCTTCTCACTGCTATCGTATTCTGCGCTATATTCATAATGGGTCTTTACCTCGCGGATATCTACCGCACCGACCTTGAATACAACCGTGCAGAATACACCGTCGATCTTTCCGCAGGAGCGATCGATTATGACGATGTCATGAGCGAGGAACTTTACTCCGTAAACGGTGTCAAGGCTGTTGAGGCCGCCGGAAACTACGTTGAGGCTACGAAAGCTTCTTCGGGACCGTCCCACATCCTCGTTCCCGCGTCCAAGGTCAAGGCACTCAAGGGCGGACTTATCACCTACGACGGAAAGGATTATAAGGGCGAAGGCTCGATGAAGGCAACGAACAGCGTTCTCTACAACGGTGTTACCGCCGAGCAGCTCAAAGTAATCGAGCAGCTTTACGCTTACGACGGAAATCTTCAGGATGTTCTCAAGGATGGCTACGTCATCATCGGCGATTCGCTTTCCAACATGAAGACGTTCAAGTACAAAGTCGGCGACACGATCGAGGTCGCAATCCCCGTGAACACCTCCGGCGCGATCGACGACAAGCTTTCCGGCAAGCAGCTTCTCCGTGCCCAGATCGAAAAGTACAAGTATCAGTACAAAACCTTCACCATCGCGGCTATCCTTACGGATATCCCGTCGAAGGAGCTTCCCATATATTTTAACACGGACGACTATGCTGCAGTCACCGGCGCAGAGTTCTCCGCTCTCAAGCTCAACATTTATGTTGATCCCGATATGTCGCCCGCCGATGTCGCCGAAACCGAAAAGGCTCTGCGCGTATGGGCTCAGGACTATGACAGCGTCGGTATCGAATCCTCCTACAATCTCACTACCAAGAACATCGCATACGACAAGCACAGAAGCGAGCTCTACATAACGATCTCGATAATGCTTCTTGTGATCTCGCCGATCATGTGGTTCTTCTCTCAGACGCTTTACTATCTGAAGCGTGAATCCGAGTTCAACATTCTTCAGGCTCTCGGTGCAAGAGTCAGGGATATCCGAAATATATATGTACAGGGCGGTCTCCAGATGGCAGGGCTTTCACTCATCGTCAGTGTTGCGCTCAGCTTCCTCGGAAGTTACATTCTCTTCTATGTATATAACGTAATCATCCCCAACTTCTTCACCCCTCAGGGTGCCGTTGCGGTGCGCTACACCTTCTATATGCCTTGGTACGCGATACTTACTTCCGTTCTCGTATCCGTGGCGTGCGGATTCCTGTCCGCTTACCTGCCCTACAAGAGCTACTACAAGAACCGCTTCACTCTTGAAAACGGCGGTGCAGGTTCGATCGAAGAATAATTCGGATATCAAAATCTAATGAATTTAAGAGGAATTGAAATATGGCAGAAATAATGCTTCAGACAGACAGCCTTATAAAGCAATATAAACAGTCCGACTCCGTTATCACCGCGGTGAACCGCGCAAGCATCAAAATCCCGAAAGGTGAGTTCGCGGCAATCATCGGTACCTCCGGTTCCGGTAAGTCCACCTTCCTTCACCTCTGCGCAGGCCTCGACAAGCCCGACGCGGGAAGCGTAACGATAAACGGCACGGAGATCACCAAGCTTTCGCACGACAAGCTCGGACGCTTTCGCGGCGAAAACATGGGATTCGTTTTCCAGCGTCACAACCTCATTCCGCAGTTCACCGCGCTTGAGAACATTCTCATCCCGACCATGATGTGCAACAAGCCCGACATGAGCTATCAGGAGAACCTCCGTCACCTCGTTGAAACCCTCGACCTCGGCGACCGTCTCAGCCATCTGCCGAGCGAGCTTTCCGGAGGTCAGCAGCAGCGTGTTGCGATCGCCCGTGCGCTTATCAACAATCCCGACATCATCATGGCGGACGAGCCTACCGGAGCTCTTGACAGAAAGAACGCCGACGAAGTTCTCAACCTTCTCTTCAAGACCCGTGAGGAATTCGGTCTGACCCTCGTCATGGTTACCCACGACCTTGCTATCGCCGACCGTGCAGACCGTATTTTCCGCATGGACAACGGCGAGCTCAAGCTTGAGCGTGATTATCAGACCGGCGGACGCACCGAATAACCGAAATATAAAACAGGGCTGTTGCGAAGGCAACAGCCCTTTCGCCGTATAGGCAGTTCTCATAAAAACGAAAGGATTTGCACCAACATGAAAAAACTTGATGCAAAAACAGAAGCAAGAATCGAAGAAATAATCAAGACGCTGACGCTCGAGCAGAAGGTCGGGCAGATGAATCAGACCGTATCGTGGGGCGGAACCGTCGAAATGTACGCCGAGAGGATCCGCCGCGGAGAGATCGGTTCGATGATCTGCGGCGCTCCCGACGTTTCGGCAGACCGCAGTTTCGAGAAGAAGTTCCGCGATTTCCACAATGCTCTTCAGAAAGTCGCAGTCGAGGAAAGCCCGTGCAACATTCCGCTGATGTTCGGCGCGGACATCATTCACAGCTACGGTGTATGCTACCCCGTCGGAATAGGAAGCGCAGCTTCCTTTGATCCGGAGCTTGTTGAGAAATGCTTCCGCAATATCTCGGAGGCATGCGCCCGTGACGGACTTAACTGGACGTTTTCTCCGGTGCTCGATCTTTCCCACGACCCGCGCTGGGGACGCTGCGTCGAGTCCGAGGGTGAAGATCCCTATCTTGCGGGACAGATCGGTGCAGCGATGGTTCGCGGATTTCAGAAGAATCTCGACAACACGGACAATCTGATCGCCTGCCCCAAGCACTACATCGGATACGGCGCGATGGAAGGCGGAAGAGACTATCACAACTCTGACATAAGCGACTATGTAATGGAAAATTGGTACGCTGCCCCCTTCCGTGCGGCTGTTGACGCGGGCGCGCTCACCGTTATGTCATCCTTCAACTCCGTTTCGGGTGAGCCCGTAACCTCATCGAAGAAGCTGCTTCGTCAGCTCCTCAAGGAGCAGATGGGCTTCGACGGCTTTGTTATCAGCGATTACGATGCCGTAATGCAGCTTGGGAATCAGGGCGTTGCCGAAACCCCCCGCGACTGCGCGCGGCTCGCCGCCGAAGGCGGAGTCGATATGGAAATGGTCGATTACACCTACAAAAACTATCTGTGCGACCTTGTGAGATCGGGCGAGATCGACGAAAGTGTGATAGACGAGGCGGTTCGCCGCGTGCTCCGCACCAAATTTGCCGCAAATCTGTTTGACAATCCCTACAAGAAGGACTACCCGATCGACATTGACCGCCACCGTGCCGACGCACGTCAGCTCGCCTCGGAAAATGTTGTGCTTCTCAAGAACAAGGGCAATATTCTCCCGCTCAGCCCCGAGGACCGTGTATTCATGGAAGGTCCGTTCTTCGACGAGAGAAACTGCCAGGCGGGAGCATGGGCTGCTCACACGGACGACAGAGGAATCAGAAGCTACCGCGAGGCGCTCTCCGACATTGTAACGATCGTTGAAGAGGAGGACGACGGTCCCGGCGTCGATATTCCGGAAAACAACGGTAATTTCGTTTTGGCGAAGAAGAGAATCCGCGAGGAAGCAAACAAGGCATGCTACACAAATCCGTTATTCCTTACGAAGTACGGCGAATCCATCGGACGCGATCTGCTTGAAGGCGGATACAAGGCAATCGTTCTCTTCCTCGGTGAGACTCACTTCTGCACCGGAGAAGCGGTATCCGTAGCCGATGCTTCGATCCCGGACGATCAGGTTGAGATGATCCGCAGAGCGCATGCCACGGGACTTCCCGTTATCGCCGTTATGAACTTTGCGCGTCCGCGTGCGATAGGCGAGGTCGAGCACATGCTTGACGCGATCGTATGGGGATGGCACAACGGAACAATGAACGCCGAAGGAATGCTCGATGTGCTTTACGGAAAGAAAAATCCGTGCGGCAGACTTCCTATGACAGTTCTCCGCAATGTCGGTCAGATACCGATGTACTACAATGCTCCCAACACCGCGCGCAAGGTCAACGCATATTACGGCGAGGGCAAGAGCTACTACGACATGAAATCAAGCCCCGCGTTTCCGTTCGGATACGGACTCTCGTACACCGAATTCGCCTACTCCTCTCCCGAAGCCGACCGCACTGAGATTTCGCTCGCCGACATTGAAAACGGCGAAAGCATCAAAGTCACCGCGACCGTTCGAAACATCGGCAAGCTTGCGGGCAAAGAGGTAATCCAGTGCTATGTCCGCGATCACTTTGCAGCCATGATGCGCCCGCGCAGACAGCTTGTCGGATTCATAAAGCCCGAAATCGGTGCCGGCGAAGAATACACTGCCGTATTTGAGATCGGAAAGAAGGAGCTCGGGTATTGGCTCAACGGAAAATTCATTGTTGAAAAAGGAAAGTTCACCGTTTATGCAGGAGAAAACTGCCTCACCGAAAACGGAGTGGAAATTGAAATAAAGTAAGATTTTGTGTTTTGAAAAGAGGATGTTTAGATGAAGGATATGACAAAATGGGCTGGCATTGCCCGCGAGAGAATACACGACAGGCCGAATGCTGCGGGGCGGCTTAGCTCAAAGGCTGCGATCGTCACGGGAAGTGCGCAGGGATTCGGAAAAGGCATCGCCGAGGCGATCTACAGAGAAGGTGCCGCGGTCGTGATCGCGGATCTCAACTACGATCTCGCGTGCAAGGTTGCCGACGATCTCGGAGAACGCGCGTTCGCGGTCAAGGTCAATGTTGCCGACGAGGACAGCGTAGCCGATATGGTTGCAGCATCGGTCGAGCGCTTCGGCGGGATCGATCTGTTTGTAAACAATGCGGGCGTCGTCCGTTCCGGTGCGCTCTCCGAGCTTGAGAAGAAGGATTTCGACTTTGTCACCGGGATTAACTACAGTGCATATTTCCTGTGCGTAAAGTATGTCTCGGCAATAATGCGGGCGCAGCACGAAGCCGATCCCGCATGGGTCGGCGACATTGTCGAGATCAACTCCAAGTCGGGGCTCGAAGGCTCGAAGAAGAATTTCGCATATGCAGGAAGCAAATTCGGCGGCATCGGTCTGACCCAGTCATTCGCGCTTGAGCTCTGCGAATACTCGATAAAGGTCAATGCGATTTGCCCTGGAAATTACCTTGACGGTCCGCTGTGGACCGATCCCGAACGCGGACTTTTCGTTCAGTATCTCCATGCAGGCAAGGTACCCGGTGCAAAGACGGTGGAAGATGTGCGCAGGTTCTACGAAGCGAAGGTACCGATGAACCGCGGCTGTCTCCCCGAAGATGTTGCGTGCGCGCTGTTTTATGCGGTCGAACAGAAATACGAGACCGGACAGGCGATCCCCGTTACGGGCGGGCAGTGCATGCTGAGCTGATGATAGACATATCCGTACTCAACAAGCTCAATGTAAGCGATGCGTCCGAGCGTCTCGAAAATCTGCGCAGTCTTGTAAAGAATGCCGATTTTCCCGCAGTCATTCCGGAATACATAAACAACCACATCCACACCACATACTCGTTTTCGCCGTACTCCCCCGCCGCCGCAGTATACGCCGCGCGCGCGGAAGGGCTTTCCACCGCGGGGATCGTCGATCATGACACGATCGCGGGTGCGCGGGAATTCATCGAAGCGGGAAAGATCGCGGGGATTCCCACGACGGTGGGAATGGAATGCCGCGTACGCATGACGGGTACTTCGCTTATAAACCGAAGGACCAACAACCCGGATCAGGTCGGTGTAAGCTACATGACATTTCAGGGCGTTCCACACCGCAATATTGAAAAACTCGACTCATTTTTCGCGCCGCTGCGCGAGAAAAGAAACGAACGCAATCGTGCCATGGTATCGAATATCAACTCCGTCACCGCCGATCTCGGGATCACGCTTGATTTCGATGACGATGTGCTTCCGCTCTCAAATGGCGCGCACGGCGGAAGTGTGACGGAACGTCATCTGATGCTCGCGCTATCACGTAAAATTCTCAAATCCGGGAAGTCGCCGGAGGACTTTCTTTCGGAAGCGGGGATCGCGCTTTCCGAAGGTCAGAGAAAAAAGCTTGCGCAGACGGGCGATCCGTTCTACGAATACACCCTTCTTGGCATCCTGAAAGGGGCGTTTGTGAAAAGGATTTTCGTTCCGGCAGCGGATGAGTGTCCGGAGCTTCACGAGGTCGTTTCACTTGCGGACGAAGTCGGCGCTGTCCTCTGCTACGCCTACCTCGGCGATGTAGGCGAAAGTGTGACCGGAGACAAGGCTGCGCAGAAGTTTGAGGATTCATATCTTGAAGAGCTTTTCTCGGAACTGTACGATGCCGGAGTGCGCGCGGTAACATATATGCCTACCCGGAACACCACGGCGCAGCTTGAGCGCGTGAGAGCCCTCTGCGACAGCTACGACATGATGCAGGTGAGCGGTGAGGATATAAATTCACCTTCACAATCATTTGTTATCCGTGCCATGGAGAATCCGATGTTCTCGAATCTTATAGAGTCGACATGGCGGCTGATAGAAAATGAAAATCGCCCTTGACCTACGAATCATAAAAGTGTATAATTAAACGGAAAATATACCGAATCAAAAAGAAAGGTCGTAAAATGAAAACTAAAGCTGTAAGAATACACGGGAAAATGGATCTCCGCCTTGACGAAATAGAGCTTCCCGACATAGGACCGGACGGGGTGCGCGTAGAAATCGTATCCGACTCGATCTGTATGAGCACATACAAGGCTGCCGTTGAAGGAGGCGAACACAAGCGGGTTCCCGACAATGTTGAGGAAAACCCCACCATTGTAGGTCACGAATTCTGCGGAATCATCAAGGAAGTGGGCGAGAATTGGAAGAACAAGTTCAAGCCCGGCGACGGATTTGCAATTCAGCCCGCGCATTTTTACAAGGGCAGTCAGATGGCGCCCGGATATTCGTACTCCTTCTGCGGCGGCGATGCGCAGTACGGCAATATACCGATCGAGACTCTTCTTGCAGACTGTCTCCTTCCCTATGATTCCGATACATACTTTTACGGAAGCCTTTCCGAGCCTATGAGCTGCATTGTCGGCACATTCCACGCGATGTATCACACCTCGGTCGGATCCTATGAGCACAAGATGGGGATCGTGGACGGCGGTCGTATGGCTATGCTCGCTTCCACCGGACCGATGGGTCTCGGTGCTATCGATTATGCGCTTCACTGCGACAGACGTCCTTCCCTTCTTGTAGTTACCGATATCGACGATGCGCGCCTTGCACGCGCCGAATCCATATACACCAAAGAGGAAGCCGAAAAGTGCGGTGTTGAGCTTCACTTTGTAAACACGAAAGGACTTTCGGTTGACGATGCCGCCGCTCTCCTTCGCGGTTTCACGGACGGCAAGGGATACGACGATGTTATCTGCATGGCTCCCGTCCGTTCCGTAGTTGAGCAGGCAGATGCGATTTTGGGATTTGACGGCTGCCTTAACTTCTTCGCGGGTCCCACCGATCAGAAGTTCAAAGCCGAGTTCAACTTCTTCAATGTACACTATGCTTACACGCATATTGTCGGCACATCCGGCGGAAACACGAACGATATGCGCGAGGCAATCGCAATGATGAACGAGGGACGCATTAATCCTGCGGTCATGATAACTCACGTAGGCGGACTTGACGCCTGCGCGGAAACAACGATGCATCTTCCCGAAATACCGGGTGGAAAGAAGCTGATCTACACGCATGTATCGCTCCCCCTCACCGCGATATCCGATTTCGAGGAAAAGGGCAAGAGCGATCCCTTCTTTGCAGAGCTTGACCGCATCTGCAAGAAGCACAACGGACTTTGGAATGCCGAAGCAGAGAAATACCTTCTTACAAACGCAAAGAAAATCTGATTCGAAAATCGGCCTTCACACATGAACAAAAGCGAGCGCTTCCCTGACACCGGACGCTCGCTTTTATTATACGGATATAAAAAAGCTTCGTAAACACGTATTAAATTGAAATGCAGAGCTATGAGAATATGATACTGAATGGTTCGTCAGCTGAAAAGGTCCCGCATATACAAATAGGAATCCGGATGAAATCCGGATTCCTATTTGTATGCTGTTTTTATTTGTTCTTGAAGTTTTCGTTATAAAACGAAGTATACTTTACTATAAGCGAGTCATACCCTGCTTCCGTCGATTTGTCATCGACCATAATATTATATATGACCGAATCTGCAATTTCCTCTTTGATGGAAGCTGCCGCCTCTTCAAACTCCTTCGCCGACATCTTTGAAATACGGGAATAAATCTCAGCCGAATATGACTTCATTTCATCGAAATATTCTTTATTGTCATCGTCGATGTAATCCTGGAATTTGATCAGAGGATAAAGGAGAGAATCAAGATTCTGCTGACGGTAATCGTCCCAATAACTCATGGGGAGCCCGTCTCCGGGATATGTAATGAATACATTTCCCGTGTCCACAATGTTCATTATGTAATCGTTATTGAGAACTTTAAGAACAGTTTCCTTCGTCTCGGGATCGGTCTCCTCGGTCCAGTTTACGCCCTTGACACCGTACTGAAGTATGGTTCTGAATTCGGTATCGGTATTGAGAAGCTTGAGAATCTCCATAGAGCGCAAAACATCCTTTGTATATGTGGAAACCGCAAACATGGACTCAAAAACGTCGTCGGTTGTTGCTCTCGGCTTCTCAAGCACCTTGATATAATATTTATCCTTGTACTCTTTGACCGCCTTTGCATCACCCTTTATAACACCGACACCAAAGTTCTTTTCATCCGGATTGGTTCCGATCGCTCCGGCTTCCTGAAGCTCCTTCAGCATAAGTGTAGTATTTACAAACGGCTTAAGGCCGAAAACATTTCTTATGTTCAGCTTGGAGGTAGGATCCTGATCGTCGGAAATCATAGAGGCGAGGAACGAAAAGCTGCCGTCTTCGGACCAGTAGTGAAGTCCGGGAATATCCGTAGTCGTGAGCAGAGGAGTTACGTTTGCGTTCTTTGCGACGTCAAGGATGAAGTCCTTGCAGTTGAGCAGAGTATCCATTGAATCGATGTCATAGTAGTAGCTGTCGCAAAGCTCTTTATTAACAAGAAGATATGTATACTCTCCGAGCGGATGGTTGTTGGGTACGGCATAGTTGCTGTTGAAAGTCTGCGCCATGTCAAGGAAGGTGGGATATACATAGGATTTTATAAGCTTGGAATTTCCGTTCAGTTCATCGGTAATGGAGGAAAGAAGGAGATCCTCGGAATACTTCTTGAAGTTGTCATATCCCTTGATGAGGAATATATCAAGCTGTGTCGAGGTTACGGACGGGAAAGTCATTCCGTATTCGTTCACGGTAGCGCCGGAGGATGCGTTGGGATCCTCGGTCTCGGCCGTGGTTTCGGGAGCAAGCGTTTCGCCTCTCTTGCGTGCGGCGCGCTCGGCTTCCTTTCTTGCCTTCTTCTCAGCTTCGGTCTGATCAAGAATTTCCTTTATGGACTTCATCCTAGCGTTCAGCTGATCCTCATACTTATCATATGCGACCGCGTGCAGTTCGATCGCAGTGCTGTATTTTGCCTGAGTAATCTTATTCAGAGCCGCCTCAACCTGGGATATCGACTCTGCGGTGGTATTTTCATCGGTCGGCACCCAAAGAGTGAGCGTCATAGGTGATCTTACAAGAGTGCTGTCATTTTTTTTCTTATCGCCGTCTTCTCCGCCGGTCGTATCCGTTCCGGCTGTTGTCGAGCATGCACTCATAACAATGCCCGAGAAAACAAAAACGGCACTCAGCAACAAGCACAAAAGCTTTCTTTTCATCTAAGGAATCCTCCAATTATTTTAGACAGCCCAAAACGTCCGAACTGCCCCGAACATAGGATTATTGTACAACAAAAATGGCGAATTGTCAAGGGATTTTTGGCTCCGCGCAGAAGTATTAATCAATTGTTTAAATTATAATGCATAATCAGTCGAGGTAGTCCTTGAGGCGCTTCGAGCGGCTGGGATGGCGGAGCTTACGAAGCGCTTTTGCTTCGATCTGACGTATGCGCTCTCTCGTTATATTGAATTCCTTGCCGACCTCTTCAAGTGTGCGCGTGCGTCCGTCCTCAAGTCCGAAACGGAGCTTCAGCACATGCTCTTCCCTTGATGTAAGAGTATGAAGCACCTCTTCGAGCTGCTCCTTGAGAAGCTCGTACGATGCCGCCTCCGCGGGAGCGGGGGAATCATCATCCGGAATAAAGTCGCCGAGGTGGCTGTCCTCCTCCTCGCCGATAGGTGTCTCGAGTGACACGGGATCCTGCGCGATCTTCATTATCTCGCGCACCTTATCGGGGGACATGCCAATGCGCTCGGCAACCTCCTCGGCAGTCGCTTCGTGTCCGAGCTCCTGAAGAAGCTGGCGCTGGCATCTCGACACCTTATGTATCGTTTCAACCATGTGAACGGGGATTCTTATCGTGCGCGCCTGATCCGCGATCGCACGGGTTATCGCCTGACGAATCCACCATGTAGCGTATGTGGAAAACTTATATCCCTTGGTATAGTCGAACTTTTCCACGGCCTTCATAAGTCCGAGATTGCCTTCCTGAATAAGGTCGAGGAAGAACATTCCCTTTCCGACATATCTTTTTGCGATACTTACAACAAGTCGGAGGTTTGCCTCAACAAGCTCGTCCTTCGCTTTTTCGTCGCCCTTTGCCATGCACTCCGCAAGGTAAAGCTCGCGCTCCGCCTCAAGAAGCGGAACCTTGCCTATCTCCTTCAGATACATCCGGACGGGGTCGTCTATCGCAAGACCCTCCTGTTGGAGCATTTTTTCCATATCCTCGGCGGATTCGAGCTGCTCGACCTCGATCTCTATGTCGTCGAATTCCGAAGGATTGATATAATTTGTGACTTCAATGCCGTTATTCTCGATCATCTCATATATCTTCTCGATCTGATCGATATCGTAATCGGAGTATTCGAGAGCCTCCATTATATCGCTGTTCGAAAGAGAGCCTTTTGCCTTGCCCTTTTCGATAAGCGCTTTTATATCCGTCTTATGGTCGAACTTTTCGGAATTATCGTGAGCTGCGTCGACGCCGTTCATATCCGTTTCGGTCTCTGCCGATACGTTCTCGGCAGCGTCAACCGCGATTTCGTTTACATCGCTTTCCGCGGCTTTGTTTAACTCATCTGCTTCGGAAACTGCGGATTTCTTTCTGCTTTTTGCAGTCTGGTTTTTTACTTCTGAGGTTTTGTTAGGCATACTTTTCCCTTCCGTTTATGTGATTAATTATTTTTTTTTGCTTTAAGTATCTCGTTTATAACATCTATACCGCCTTCGCCCGAGTGGCTCATACGGTCGCGCTCCGCTCTCATGCTCCGAACGGTGTCTTCGAAAACCGTCGGATTGTTGTCCGAAAGCTTCATCCGCTCCGCCATAAGCCCGGAGGCCTTCGATACCTCACCCTCCGAAAAGCTTTCGGAAAGCATGGCGATATCGAATCCGCCGTTTTCCTCCGCATACTTTACGAACGAAAACAGCTTTTTCGTATACTCCGAAGAAAAATCGTCCTCGGAAAGCGCTTTTCCGTCAACCGCATATGTCAGGTATTCCTTCATGAGCAGAACCATTCCGAGCACGGTCTCCTCCAACTTGGCAAGGCGGGGGAATTTGACGTAATCGCGGTTTACGAGATCGGAAAACCCGCGTTTTTCACGCATGAGATTCTCACGCCTTTCCAGATTGCCGTTCCGGACGTTGCGTTTTATAATCCGATCTGTATCCGCGTTTATGCTTTTTACGGAAACACCGAGTATTTTTGCCGCGTTATCGGTATATATCTCGCGCTCGACCTTTGACGGAATCCCCGCAATATATCGGCAGAGCTCCTCCGTCGCCTTAATCTTCTGAGCATCGTTCGAAATGTCGTATTCCTTCAGCACGTTTTCAACCTTATAGTCAAACCGTGTGCGGCTTTCGCCGAGAAGCTCCCTGAATTTTTCCTTACCGAATTTTTTTATGTATTCGTCCGGGTCCTTTGCGCCCTTCATAACAAGTATCCCGGCGTCAAGTCCCACCTCGGAAAGAAGCCTCAGCGCCTTATCCGTGGCGTTCTGCCCCGCGCTGTCGCTGTCATACGAGAGAATGACCTTCTTCGTATATTTTTTCAGCATCCGCGCGTGCTCCGGAGTGATCGCCGTTCCGAGCGTTGCGACCGAATTTTCAAATCCCGCCGCGTGCATCGCTATGACATCCATATAACCTTCGCAAACGATAAGCTGCTCGGAGCAGTGGGTTCTCGCAAAATTCAGCGCGAAAAGGTTCTTGCTTTTCTTGAATGCGGCGGTATCCGATGTGTTCAGGTACTTCGGCTTTGAATCGTCGAGCACGCGCCCGCCGAATGCGATGATATTGCCGGAATTGTCGATTATCGGAAACATGAGTCTGCCGCGGAAAAGATCAAAATACTTGCCTGTCCGCTCGGAGCGGCGGCAAAGAAACGCATCAGCCATCTCCTCGTCGGTATACCCCGCACAGGAAAGATGATCCCGCAGTGCGTTAAAGGAATTCGGAGAATATCCGAGCCCGAAATGTTTTACGGTCGTGCCGGACAACTGCCTTTGACGAACATATTCCCGTGCCGCCTCGCCCTCCGCCGATTCAAAAAGCTCACTTCTGAAGAATTTCGCTGCTTCGAGATTCATTGCAAGAATCCGTGTTCGCGTCGTCCCCGTCTGACGAAAATCGTTTCGTTCGTCCGGAAGCGTTATTCCGCAGCGGTTTGCGAGAAATTCGAGCGCCGAAACGTAATCGAGATTCTCCGCGCGCATTATAAATGAGACGACATCTCCGCCGGCTCCGCAGCCGAAGCAGTAAAACGACTGACTTTGTGTGAACACGGTGAATGAAGGAGTTTTTTCGCTGTGGAACGGGCAAAGTCCTTTGAGATTGCTGCCCGCCTTTTTCAGAGGGACATAGGACGCTATTACATCCTCGACCGGGCAGCGGTATTTCAAATCTTCAATTATGCTGTGCGGTATCAAGTCCCTCCCCTCCTCTTATCAGTAATTTTTAGACGGAACGCTCCATACCGCAGGTATGAAGAGCTCTTTGTAAAGGTCGATAGCATATCGGTCGGTCATGCCGGCAACATAGTCACACACGCACCGCTTGACCGGTTCGATCTCGGTGTTTTTGTAGAATAAATCCGGCATTTTTTCCGGGTGCTCAACATAATATTCAAACAGGCGTGAAAGAAGTTCCTGCGCTTTATCGTCCTCGGATTTTGCGATCGGATTGTGATAGACGTTTTTGAAAAGAAAATCACGGAGGGCGTTTGTCGCCTGCGCCACCTCTTCGGTCATTGCGATCGTGTCGGAATCCGTGCTTGCGTCTATGACCGATGTTACCATCGTGTTTATTCTCTCGGAATGTCCCGTTCCGAGAACGTCGAGTATATCGCGCGGTATATCGTCGATCGACATAATGCGCGCACGGCAGGCATCGTCTATATCGTGGTTTATGTACGCGATGCGGTCGGCGAATTTAACGATCACGCCTTCAAGCGTCGATGCCATATGCTCGCCCGTATGGTTTACGATGCCGTCGCGCACTTCCCATGTAAGGTTAAGACCGGCGCCGTCGTTTTCAAGCTTTTCCACAACGCGCAGGCTCTGCTTGTAATGCGTAAAATCCGGTGAAAAGCACTTCTGCATAACGTCCTCCCCGGCATGTCCGAACGGGGTATGTCCGAGGTCGTGACCGAGCGCAGCCGCCTCGCAGAGATCCTCGTTCAACATAAGCGCGCGTGCAATTATCCTTGCGATCTGAGTGACCTCGAGAGTATGCGTCATCCGAGTTCTGTAATGCTCGTCCACAGGAAAAAGAAACACCTGAGTTTTATGCATCAGACGGCGGAAGGACTTCGAATGAAGTATCCGGTCACGGTCACGCTGAAACTCCGTCCTGTTCGGGCATGGCTTGCAATATGTATCGCGTCCGCGTGTATTTGAAGTCAGAAATGCCCTCGGAGAAAGTGTTTCCTTTTCACGCTCGCAAAAACGTTCACTGACTGTCAAATCTGCACCTCCTATATTTACTACATTATAATATACGCAGATTTTCTCTTTTTTACTTTTTTCGACACCTTTGAAGTATTGAATTTTGTGTAAACAAAAAATCGGCTGAGCCAGCCGATTTTCCGTAAAGATAATTATTTCGCCATGCCGCGACGCTTATTGAACTTGTCAACACGTCCGCCGGAATCAACGAGCTTCTGCTTGCCCGTGAAGAACGGATGGCACTTTGAGCAAATATCAATACGCAGCTCACCGTTTGCGTCCGGTTTCGTGGTACGGGTCGTGAAGGTCTCACCGCAAGCGCAGCGAACGGTCACTTCCTTGTACTCGGGATGGATTCCCTGCTTCATTCTATATCACCTCATTTACGGTCAATTTCATATTCGCTTTATTATATCATGTAAATTAAAAAAATGCAATACCCTTTTTGCATTTTCTTAAAACCGATTTTTTCTTGATTTTTTCGCAAAAAATGCTATCATATTATAAAGAGCTTTTTCAATTCACGAAAGGAATCTCTTATGAAGCGTATCTGCGCCGCGCTTGCGGCTTTTATGATGATTTTTACGGTATCGTGTGCGCACGAGGCAGAGCAGATCACATCCGATGCCCTCCCGCCGCCTCTTCCCGCCGTTTCGGTTTCCGCCGTCGGCGAGCTCAGCGAAGAGGTGCGCGGCGCATGGATCGCCTCCGTGTACAATATAAATTATCCGTCGCGTCCAGATCTGACCGCGGACGAACTGAAAAGCGAATTTGATGCGATACTCGAAAATGCACTCCGCCTCGGGCTGAACACGCTGTTTTTTCAGGTGCGTCCGTGCGGCGACGCATTATATTCGTCCGAACTTTTTCCGGTGTCGTCTTATCTTTCATCCGACGGAAAGATACAGTTTGACCCGCTTGCGTATGCAGTGAGTGAATGTCACAGCAAAGGCATCGCACTTCACGCATGGGTCAATCCTCTCCGCGTATCCGTAAAAAAATCGGACAGCCGCGAAGCCGCGCTCTCCGCCCTGCCGAAGGACAAAGGCGCCTCGCTTTCTCCCGAGCTGCTGGTTTTCTACGGCGACGGAAAGCTTTACTACAATGCGGGGCTGCCCGAGGTATGCGAGCTTGTGAAGAAATGCGTTACGGAGATAGTCGAAAATTACGATGTTGACGGAATTGTGTTTGACGATTATTTTTACCCGTATCCCGCCAATGGTGCGGAATTTGACGATGCGGATGCATATGCGAAATACGGAAACGGCGCCGAGCGAGATGATTGGCGGCGCGAAAATATAAATATGATCATAAAAGCATGCCATGACGGGATCAAAGCGATCAGAAGCGACTGCAAATTCGGAGTTGCGCCGTTCGGTATATGGCAAAATGACAACGGAAACAACGGAGGTTCGGATACATCCGGACTTGAAGGGTATTCCTCTCTTTACTGCGATGCCTTGGCGTGGGCACGCGAAGGATATGTGGATTATCTGTCGCCGCAGCTTTACTGGGAATTTGAAAGCGCATCGGCACCGTTCGGCAAGCTGTGCGAATGGTGGAATGCGTCGCTTGACGGAACAGAATGCGACTTCATTCCGTCGCTCGCTTCATACAGGTACGATGAAGATTGGAGCAAACGCTCCGGCGAGATGCAGAATCAGCTGAGGGCAAGCCGGCGCATGATCACATACCGCGGCGCGGTATTTTACGGATTCGCGGCGCTCTGCGCCAACTCGAGCGGCATTTCGGACGAAGTGAACAGCGCATACAAAAGCGAGTACCTCTATTATCCCGCCTCGCCTTACATAGACAAGATCTCCGTTTCATATCCGAAAAACGGCATGACATTTTCCGCAGATTCCGTAACCGTAAGCGGGTATTCCGATCCCGAAAACGCGCTCACGCTTGACGGGAAAGCGGTAAGCCGAGAAAACGGCGGAGCATTTTCCGTAGACGTGCCGCTTATCAAAGGCGAGAACAAACTGACGCTGAGCTGCGGCGGATACGAGATTTCAGTAACGGTTTACGGGGAATAAGGTGATATATAAAATAGCAGGAGAAAATTATTCAGCAGTTCGAATGTGTTCATCGTTGTTAATCGACAAAAGGTTTATTCAAATCCACGAAACCACCCGCTGAGCGGGTGGTTTTCTTTACAAAGTCAAGGTATGTAAAGCAGTAACATGAGTAATCCTCTTAAGAAGCACGAATTTGTTATTTCAGCATCTGATATCTGTCGGTGTCCATTAAACATATAATTTGTTATTCTAACCGAAGTTTTCCCGATTTCAAAAGGCGCTGTCAGTAACGCTCTTTGCTCAACGCCTGAAGCTAAAGCCTTACGCTACCACAACTCTTATCCGGGAAATTCCGTGCATAAAAAAGCAAAAAAGAACGCCTTAAAAGCGTTCTTTTTAAACATCACACCGAGATGCGCATAGAAAACCGAGTAAAGAGAAATACAGCAAACAGACGAGAACCACGAAAAGTAGTTCAAGCCCTCGGTCTATTAGTACCGGTCAGCTGAATGC
>JABLTO010058480.1_pt1 | contig 149152 bp, 127 predicted proteins | sample 7160091 | NCBI WGS metagenome assembly JABLTO01 (sample SAMN14651225, study PRJNA627086) | human gut metagenome | isolation source: feces | host: Homo sapiens | reverse complement strand
TTTGAACTGAACCCCAAAAGTTGGACAGTTTATTAATAGTTTCTAATTAGAGGATTGTAACCTGTAATTTACAGGAGACAGTCCTTTTAATTTTACTTTAATTCTATCATAATTGTAGTAATTAATATAGTCGTCTATCGCTAAGATTAATTCATCTATATTTTTATATTTATCTTCTTGATCATAAAACATTTCTGTTTTAAGTAATCCAAAGAAATTTTCCATCATGCCATTATCCATACTATTTCCTTTTCTTGACATGCTTTGTTTTATACCATTGTTTTTTAATCTTTGTTGATAGGATTGGTGTTGATATTGCCAACCTTGATCTGAATGAAATATTAATCCTTCTAGATTTTTGCCATCAAATGCTTTATCAAGCATATCATTTATTTGTTCTAAATTAGGCGATTTAGAAGTATTATAAGATATTATTTCACCATTATATCCATCTAATATTGTTGATAAATAACATTTCTCACCGCGAAGATTAAATTCAGTTACATCAGTATACCATTTTTGATTAGGCTTTTCTGCATTAAAATCTCTCTTGATTAAATTATCAGCAATTTTACCGATGGTTCCTTTATAAGATGAATATTTTCTTTTATTTCTTTTTAATGGTCTTAAACCTAATTTAATCATTATTCTATATACTTTCTTATGATTAACGTTATAGCCTTGATTTCTTAATTCTAATGTAATTCTACGATAACCATATCTTTCTTTGTTATTAATAAATATTTCTTTTATTTTATCTATTATTTTCTTATTTTTCTTATCTTTATCTGCTTTAGATAAAGTATAATAATATACTGATTTAGCTAAACCTGATACTTGTAGAAGAATCACTAAAGGATATTCTAGCCGAAGTTCACTTACAACAGTTACTTTTTCTTCTGTTGTTGATTCTTCCTTGCTTGAACAACGGCTCTCAATTTTTTTGAGTATTCTAGCTCCGCTTTTAGATATAAATTTTCTTTTCTTAATCTTTCATTTTCTTCTTCAATAGTTTCGGTTGCTTTAGATTTCAATTCTTTTTTAGACATAGTTGGACTCCTTCCACGTTTTCGTTCAACTATATTATAACCATTTTCTTTATATTTTGAAATCCAATTCCGTAATAATCCATCACTAGACAATCCTTCATCAACCGCAACAGAAAATATACTTTCTCCATCAATTAACACTCGATTAATAATTTGTTCTTTTTGATTAGGGGAATAATAATTATTTTTATTTGTTCTTAAAACTTCATATCCATGTTTATCTATTACTCTTATAAGATACTTAATAACATTATCTCTTACATCATATTTTTTTGATAATGCTTTTATTGACATTCTTTCTTTTTTATTATTATTATAAATATTTATTTTATCTTCGTAACTTAATTTTGACATATAAAAACCTCGTTTCCATGTCCAAGAAACGGGGTTCATATCAATTTACTAAATACACGAGTTATTTTTTCTTTATTTTCTAAATTATTTTCATCATAATAAATTATAAAAGCCTTTTCAATGTCTCTTAAGGCATTTTTAATTTCTTCTTTCATATTACTCTTTTCTCCTTAAAATTAGATATTTTTTACTTAGTTCTAATTTTTACTCTTGCTAGTTGTGGCGATACCTGGATATCTTTATTTTCTTTGCAGGTCTTTTCATCATCCAAATTTGTATTTAATATTTCTTCAATCTTTTTGTCAATTGAATTTTTAAGTTGTTGTTCTAAATGATTTTGCTTATTATCAGAAATTTGCTCTTCATTATTAGCCTCTTGCATTTTTACCATTTCTTCAATTTTTAAGTAAGCATTTAACTGTATTGTAGCAAGTCTAGAGTAGCACTCTTGGCGTTTAAAAGGTGCTAAATCTAAGTCATGGGTTTCTTCGGGACTAATTTTTGCGTAGGTGTAAGTTATTTCTCTAATTTGGGCTAAATCACTTTGATAGCCAGGGTACTTAGCAGCAATAATATAATCGATAAGATTATTAACATAGTTTAAAAACAAATTTTCTTCTTTGCTATCAGAAACATTAATATAGGTTCTGGTTTTATTTATTTCAGCCTCTAACGTTTTTTTAATTTCTTCAATACGTTTAGAAGCCTTTTCATCATTATTTTTTTCTACTATGGCGGTAATTACTGCTGATATAGGAAATGATGAAAAAAGCCAAGCAATGGTAAGAGCAAATTTAACTGCGGGCTTTGTTTTTGAACTGTAAAGAAAAATGGAATTATATCTATGTCTGTACCAAAATTCATTTTTTAAAACATTATTATAACAAATTAAGGCTTCTTCTTTGGTAGAACAATATCCTTTTATTAGAAAATTTTCAACAACATGCCATTCTTCAACAGTACAATTATTTCCGGCGTGAGTACCAAGTAAATCAAATTCTGTTACCAATTCCATATTAAATCACTTCTTTCTATTTAAAGTTAGCCCTTGTCCTTTATCACTAAAATCACTAGTAAAATCTATATCATATTTTGGGTTATCATCGATATTTAAAATATCCAATTTTCTATCAACAATATTTTGAATCTGATAATTAATTTCTTTACTCCTTTGATAAAACTTTATTTTATTTTCAATCTCAAGGTCCAAAATTTTTTTAAATATTGCTACTTTTTCGGCTACGGTTAATATTTTTTTAGACTTAATATCTTTAACATATTGATGTGCAATATTTTGTAATTCATATAAATCACTTTGGTAGCCGGGATATTTTACTTGAGCAATTGTATCTAAAGTACTAGAAATTTCTCTGATAATTTCATCATCTCTTTGATAAATATCTTTTACTTGTTCTTTTAATTGATTTTCAAGTTCAGATAAAATAGCTTTTGCCTCTTTATGCTTTTTAATACTAATTATTTTATTGACCACTCTATAAAGAATAATGTCACTTACCAGGAAAACGGCTATAACTTTGGGCATTTTGTCAGCAAATACTGCGAGCAAGAAAATAAACTTAAGGAAAGCACCTACCGCTTCTGCTATTATATCGTTTGTAGAGATAGCATCTACCAGACTAGTCTCATACCAATCATGATTTTCTAACATATTTTTATAGCAAATAATTTTTTCTTCTAGTGAATTGCAACCACCACGTAAAATAAAGTTTTTCACTATTTTCCATTCTTCATCAGTAGATTTATTCAAATATCTAATATCTTCTAATTCTGTACCTCTTATCCATTCCATGCATTATCCCCCTCTTTGTTGGGGATTATCATAACGCATAGTTTACACCGTGTCAAGTTTTTTAGACTTTAAAAAACTACCCAATTGCCTTAAGTAGTCTTATAAACTCTACCTATGCTATTCCTATAGCACTAAGTGAGATAAAACGATTTAAAAGGGATATAACTACTTTTCTTTAGTCTTACCTTTAGGGTAAATTAACTTATTATTACTTATTGCTAAATCTTTGTTAATTAACATAGTCTCCTTTTTTTCTTCGCCGTCCAGCTTATACGTTATGTCTACTGTAAATTTACTATCTTTATAGCCTTTCTTAGTAAATAATTCATCATAACTATAATCTTCGATATTAATTCCCGTAAAAAAACTACTCTGCCCCTTAATAAGCTCATCATCTATTTTAAATTCAACATTAATAATATCATTTTCTTTTACTTTATCATTCTTAATGTCAAAAGTCCCACTCTTTAAAATAAATTTCTGGCTTGATTCTGCAAAAATGCCATTTGTATAAGTAAAAGTGTCACTATCACCATTTAAAACATAAACTCTTATTCTATTAAAGTTATTAAAAAAGTACATGCTAAGTAAAACAAACAATATAGTTAGGGCAATTGCAGCAAAATTTATCATTCTAAATTTAAAGACTTTTTTACTAAACTTTTTGGTTTCGACTTCTAAATAATTATCTTTTTCTTCTATAGTTTTCAAAAATTCATCCATAGACATATTAAAAATTTTACACAATTTCTGCATTATTTCTATTGATAAGCCCCTTTGACCATTTTCTATCTTTGAAAAATAGCTTCTTGAAATACCAAGTTTACTGGCCAACTCCTCTTGACTCATTTTATTTTCTTTTCGTAAACTTTTAATTCTTGAGCCTATTAATTTTTCTTCGTTTTCCATACTTTTTGCCTCACAACTTAAATTTTACATTAATAAGTCTTATTTGTCTATCCAAATTTTTTTATTATTATAAAGCTATAGATAATTTTTAATTCATTAATATATATAATCATTGTTTTGTTAATTTGCAAGTTATTTTAGAAAAAAGTAAGCAAAATTTCTTCTGCTTACTTCCAATTTTATTTTAAGTTTAATAGAACAACAGTTTGCCCATCATTTAAACCATCAATATAATATTTATTAACCCTTTTATTTCTTTTTAGTAATTCATGTGTTTTACTTCTTAGAACTCCACTACCTTTACCATGAATAATAATAATTTTATCATTTTTTAATTTAACATTATCTCTGATAAAGGCTTCAATTAAATAAACAATAGTGGCAGTTGTTTCACCATGTAAATCTAAATGTGGTAAATAATCAGTAAAAGGGTCAATTATTTTTCTCATAAATTTTGTTTACCTCATCTAGTTTAGAAATGGAAATGCGTCCTCCTATTACTCTAGTGGCAAGACCAGCTGCTATATTACCATACTTAATTGATTTTTCTAAAGTAAAATTATTAGCAATGCCATAACTAAAAGCTCCGGTAAAAATATCACCACAACCAGAAGTATCAACAACTTCCATTTTTAAAGATGGGGAAATTTTTATTTGGTCATCTACCATATACATTGCACCATTATTACCTAAAGTTATAATTATATTTTGATGCTCATAGCGACTTCTAAGCTCAGTATAAGCATTAACTAAAGCCGAAACATTGCTACTATCAATTGGCATTTTTAAATGACCATTAACAAAGTCTAGAGAACATATTAAATAATTTACTTTTAAAGCTAAATTGGCAATATCTTGGTTAAATCTAGTTGCTCTTAAAATGGTAACAGCTTTAGGAAATCTTTCTATAGTTGATTTAGAAGCATAAGTATCGTTACCATCTAAAACAATTAAATCGGGTTGAAAATCAAAATCAAATTTCTTTAATTTTACAAATTCATCAGCAACATCAAAGCTAGTTGACATTTTATTTTTGCTGTCAACTAAAACAAAGGATAGTACGGTATCTTTTTCATAGGATGTTTCTACATACCTGGTATCAACTCCAGCTGTTTCTAATTCCTTACGAACTCTGTTACCATAAACATCATTACCAACAACACCAGCAAATGTTGATGAAACACCCCATTTAGCAAGCATATATGCAACATTGCACGCAGTTCCCCCACCACAGCCAATCTTATTAATAAATCTTAGCTTATCTCCTTCTTTTGGGTATTCATCAACACTTACATATATATCATAACTAGCTTGACCTATCGACAAAGTTTTAATCATTTTCTTATCTCCTTATACTAATATCTACAGTAAAGATTATACTATATTTTTACTAAGAAAAAAAGTACCAGCTTTAGAGTTTTATGGTACTTTTTATTTTTATTGTTCCTTATTAATTAATGATGCCTTGGCAGCAGCTAATTTAGCAACGGGTATACGATATGCCGATGCAGAAATATAAGAAAGGCCAATTTTATCAAAGAAGATAATTGATGATTCATCGGCAGCATGCTCACCACATACACCTAAAGAAATATTTGGCTTAATACTTTTAGACATTTTTGTAGCAATTTTAACTAAAGTTCCTACTCCGTTTGTATCAAGACTCATAAAAGGGTCTTTTTCTAAAATATTTTTAGCATAATAATCTTTTAAGAATTTGGCAGCATCATCTCTAGAAAAGCCGAATGTTAATTGAGTTAAATCATTTGTACCAAAAGAGAAGAAATCGCAAACATCTGCTAATTCATCAGCTAAAATGGCTGCTCTTGGTACTTCGATCATAGCACCAATTTGATAATTAATTTGCATGCCTTTTTTCTCTAAAACACGTTTAATTTCTTTTTCAACAATATCTTTTATATAAATAAATTCTTTTTTATCCATAATAAGTGGTAACATAATTTCAACGATTGGATCAATACCTTCTTTTTTGACGTTGCAAGCAGCACTGATAACAGCATTAGTTTGCATAACAGCAATTTCTGGATAAGTTATATCAAGTCTTGAACCACGATGTCCCATCATTGGATTAAATTCTTTTAAACTATCTATTTTTAATTTTAAGGCTTCTGGTGTAGTATTTAAAGCTTTAGCTAATTCTTCTATTTCATAATCTTCTTTTGGTAAAAATTCATGTAATGGTGGATCTAAATAGCGAATAACAACTGGTAAACCAGAATTTAGGCGATATAGTTCTTCAAAGTCTTTTTCTTGATATGGCAATAATGATACTAGTGCCTGTAAACGTGTCTTTTTATCATTCGCAAGTATCATCTGTCTAAATTTAAATATTCTAGTTTTTTCAAAGAACATGTGTTCAGTACGAACAAGTCCGATGCCCTCAGCTCCAAATGATTTAGCTATTTCCATATCCTTTTTAGTATCAGCATTAGCGCGAACGCCTAGATTTTTAATATCATTGCACATACTTAAAAGTTCATTAATAGATGTATTAGTGCTAGTGTTTTCTAATTCAATTTCACCCTTATAAACATTACCTGTTGTACCATCAATCGAAATAATATCACCTTCGTGTAACACTTCCCTTTTATTAGTAATTAATGTATTATTTGCAATATCCATATTACTGCAACCACTAACGCAACAAATACCCATACCACGAGCTACAACAGCAGCATGAGAAGTCATACCACCGCGGATAGTTAAAATGCCCTCAGCATAATGCATTCCTTCAATATCTTCAGGACTTGTTTCATGACGTACTAAGACAGTTTTAATGCCTTCCTTAGATTTTTTTATAGCATCTTGAGCTTCAAAAACAATCTGACCACAAGCTGCTCCAGGACTGGCTGCAAGTCCTTGACCTATTATTGTAGCTGTCTTTAAACTATCAGCATTAAATACTTTATGTAGAGCTTGAGTAATATCATCGACGCTTACTCTTCTAATAGCTTCTTCTTTACTGATTTTTCCTTCACGAACTAAAGAGGTTGCAATATTAACTGATGCTAAACCAGTTCTTTTGCCAGTACGAGTTTGTAACATATAAAGTTTACCATCTTCGATAGTAAATTCCATATCTTGCATATCCTTATAGTAATCTTCTAACTTTTTAGCAACAGATATAAACTCTTCATAAACAAGGGGCATAATATTTTTTAAAGTTTCAATACTTTGTGGAGTTCTAATTCCAGCAACAACATCTTCTCCTTGAGCATTAATTAAATATTCTCCAAATATTTTAGCCTCACCATTAATAGGACTTCTTGTAAAGGCAACTCCAGTACCAGAATTATTATTTTTATTACCATAAACCATTTCTTCTATATTAACAGCTGTTCCCCAGTCATCAGGAATATTATTAATCTTGCGATAATATATAGCTCTACTGTTATTCCATGATTTAAACACAGCTCCAACTGCCATAATTAATTGACGAGTTGTATCCATAGGGAATTCTTCGTTAGTTAATTCTTGATACATCTCTTTATATTTTAAAGTTATTTTATACCAATCATCACCAGTTAATTCAACATCGTTTTCATAGTTATGTTCTTTTTTATAAGTTGTTAAATATTCTTCAAATATACTTTTATCTTTACCCATAACAACATCAGCAAACATCATGATTAAACGGCGATAAGAATCATAAACAAATCTTTCATTATTGGTTATTCTAGCAAAAGAAGCTGCTACTTCATCATTAAGTCCTAAGTTAAGAATAGTATCCATCATTCCCGGCATACTACTTCTAGCCCCACTTCTTACAGATACTAATAGTGGTTTATTAACATCTCCTAAGATTTTGCCAGTTCTTTGTTCTAAACTAGTTAAATGCTTATAAATTTCTTCTTCTAAGGTTACAGAAATTGTTTTGGCATCGTCATAGTATTTATTGCAAGCTTTAGTTGTAATAATAAAACCATCAGGCACTGGTAAGCCTAGATTTTTCATTGAAGCTAAATTGGCACCTTTACCACCTAGTAATTCTTTCATATCTTTTGTGCCTTCACTGAAGTCATACACAAATTTTTCCATTTTTTATTCTCCTTCTATTCTAATTAAATATAGCATTTTTCCAAAAATTTTACTACTAATTTTTTATCAATTTTTAATTTATAATTATCTTTTAAAAGCTTTTAAATATTCTTGTCTTACTACTTCATTAGTAACATGCGTATATATTCCCGTTGTTGATAGTGATTTATGTCCGAGTAATTCTTGAACACTTCTTATATCACAACCATTGTTTAACATTTCAGTTGCAAAAGAGTGTCTTAGAGTATGAGGACTAATCTTTTGACGTAGCAGGGCTTTTTTAGAAATATCACTTATTAAATATTCAACTCCTCGTCTTGTTAATCTAGTATAATTTTTATTTAGAAATAAGTATTCTTTATCAACAATATTTATGTTTCTTCTTAAATTTAAATAGTCTTCTAAGTAATTTTTAGCATAATCTCCGTAATAAACTATTCTCTCTTTATTACCCTTTCCTAAGACTTTTATACTTTGTTCTTTTTTATTAATATTATTAATTTCAATATTTACAACTTCACTTACTCTTAAACCAGTATCAAATAAAATTTCTAGTAATAAGAGATTTCTTGCTTTTAAAAATTCATTTTCTTCCTTTTCTACTATAGCAAGCAAACTCATGTACTCGGAATAATTAATAAAATTAGGTAGTCTTTTTTCTTTACGTGGACGATTAATATCTTCAAAGTAATTATACTTAGTAACCTTACATTTTGTTAAATAGTTATAATAATCATTAAGACTACTTAAAATGCGGTTTATACTACTATTTTTATATTTTTTTTCATCTAAGTATTTTAAATAGCTCCTTATTACTTCATGATTAACATCTTTATAATTTAGCTTTTGAATATGTAAATATTCTAAAAAAATATTAATATCACTTATATAACTATTAATAGTATTTAAACTATATTTTCTAACATTTTTTAAATAATTTTCAAAATCTTTTAACATATTTATCCTAAAAAAATAGGTCTTTAGACCTATATTCAAGTTGGTGCATGCCAACAACCCTTTTTATTTTATTATAGCATCTAGTGCAAGTGTAATCATGTCATCTAGTGATTTTTCACGGTCTTCTATTGGCAAAACAACATCACTAAATTTAGAATCAACGGCTGTTACTATTGCTGTTGCTTCCTTTTTAAATGAGTTAGCAACATGAACAAGAGCATAAGCTTCCATTTCCTCAGCAATTGGTTTGACATCTTCAGGGATTCTTTTTAAAACATTATCCATATTAATATAAGGACCAAAAGCATCACATGTAAGCATGGTGCCAATGTGTAATTTTTTACCTTGTTCTTTAGCAGTTGCTATAATATTTTCATTTAATTTTTTGCTTGGATAAACCATATTTTTATCATAACCATCATAATTGTAAGCAAAGTTTGATAAACTAAAGACATTATCAGCAAGTATTAATTCTGGCACGTTAATATCCTTAGTTACAACTCCACAGGTACCAATACGAATGATTTTTTCAACATTAAAATAATAAAATAATTCAAAGGCATAAATGCTCATACTAGGCATTCCCATACCACTACCCATGATTGTTATTTCATGATTTTTATAAGTTCCTGTAAAGCCAAACATATTACGAACGCTAGTAACCATTCTAGCATTTTTTAAAAACTTTTCAGCTATATATTTTGCTCTTAGTGGGTCACCAGGCATTAATACTAAAGGTGCTATATCTTTTTTATTTTTTACTTTAATATGAATAGGTTCTTCTTGTGGTTTCATTTTTTCTATCCTCCTATGATTACATTATAGCTTAAATTTACTAATAATAAAACTAAAAATTACAAAAAAGCTAATTTTTTTAAGAAAAAATCTTTACAAATTATTATCTTTTTAGTAATCTAAAACAACGTAAATAATTTTATGGCTTTATATACTTATATAAGAAATATTTTAGAAAGGAATTAAAATTAAGGAAATTTTATTTATCTTATAATTAATTAAAAATTAATATGTTAGGAAAAATCGTAATTAGTGTTAATAAAAATTATTACTTTTTAGAAATTAATGGTTTTTCAAGAAAAACTGCGGATAGCACAGTAATTCTTGATATTTTAAATAAAAATTATGGTCATTTAATTAACTATAAAAAAAGTGGCAATGATTTAGTCTTGAATTTTGAACGAATAGTTATCGTTATTAAAAGTATAAGAAATATTAATAAGCTTGGCAACGATGATACTCTTTTTAATTATGTTGCCTCTTTTAAAGATGAAACGTTAATGAGATTAGTAAAGATTAAGTAAAAAAAATTAATCTTTATTTTTTTTAATAAATTCTCTTAATATTTTACTTATAGCACGTTTTTCAATTCGGGAAACATAGCTTCTTGAAATACGCATTTCTTTAGCAATTTCTTTTTGAGTCATTGCTTTTTTATTATTAAGACCATATCTTTTAATAATAATATCTTGCTCTCTTTTATTTAACTCAGCTATAAATTGTTTTAAAAGATTAATATTATCTTTTAAGTACAGTTCTTCTTCAATTGGTTTGCTTTTATCTTTGATAACATCTTTTAGGTTTATTTTGTTGCCTTCTTTATCAGTACCAATATAATCATCCAGTGATACTGTATTTTGAAATTTTCTAGAAGAACGATAATACATTAAAATTTCATTTTCAATACAACGGGCGGCATAAGTTGTTATTTTAATGTTTTTGTTACTCTGATAAGAATCGATGCCTTTAATTAGTCCAATGGTCCCAATACTTATCAAATCGTCAGTAAGTCCAAGAGGAGGATTAAATTTTTTAACTATATGGGCAACCAAGCGAAGATTATGCTCAATTAAGATATTTCTAGCTTCTTTATCACCTTGTTGCATTAAAGTAATGTATTTTTCCTCTTCATCGCTAGTTAAGGGATCTTTAAAAACTGTATTAGAATAACTTCCTGTAAAGAAGAAAATGTTTTTAATGAAATTAATAAATAAATTTAGCAATATTATCACCTACTAAATTGTATTTTTATTCATAAAAAAAAGAACTAGATAGCAACATGATTAATATTCAATATCATCATATTTGTCTAATAGTTCTTTTTGTTCTTTAATTATATTCATTACTCGATTTCGATATACAATGGTGTCTCTTTTAATTGCATCGGCATCATCTTGAATTTTTTGAGCCTTAAGCAAGGCATCATTAATAATTCTTGAGGCATTTTTCTTAGCATCTTCTACAATTGCTTGTGATTCATCATTTGCAGATTTTCTTATGGTTTGATTTGATTCTTCAGCAAGAACTAAAGTTCTTCTTAGAGTTCCTTCAATATTTTTATATTGCTCTAGTTGTCTTTCCAGTTTGCTATTATCATCTCTTATTTTTTTTATTTCTTCATTAGTTTGCTTTAGCTTATCTAACATGCTTTCATATTCGTTAGTAACATTGCTTATAAACTCATTAACTTCATTTTTATTGTAGCCATAAAAAGACATCCCAAATGTTTTAGGCATAATCCCCCACCTCAATTTTTATTAAATTACCACTTCACTTCCTCATTTGCTTCTTCATCGGCAACTGATGAATCTTCCGTGATTTTTCCTTGTACATTTACATTTTTAGGTGCACACAAATAGATACCTACACCAACTTTTTGCATAGTGCCACCTATGGCATAGATACATCCACTTAAAAAGTCAATAATTCTCTTAGCTTGATCAGAAGTCACCCTTTTCAAGTTAACAACAACACTATTTCTCTTTTTTAAGTGATCAGCAATTTGTTGTGATTCTGAATAGGCACGAGGTTCTAATAAAATCATTTTTGAGCCACCGTTTTTGCTGCCCGTTGCTTCCTCTTCTGTTGCTGTATAAAATTCGTCTTCAGTTTGAAGAGAATTATCATCACCATCTAACCCCATCATTTTCTTTAAATTTAAAGCCATAACTAAATCTCCTTACTTTATCTAACAACAATTATACATAAAATAAGCATTTTTTGCAATTCTTTTATGACTTTCAGTGCTTATTTATAATATCAAATTGTTTTTAATTTAGCAACCACAAATTTATTTTTTTTAAAATTTAACAGCATTTTTAATGTATTCTTTTAAGTCACTAACTTTAACTTTTTCCTGAGTCATTGTATCACGATTACGAACGGTAACAATATTATCATTAATCGTTTCATCATCAACTGTAATGCAAAATGGAACACCAATAGCATCGCATCTTCTATAACGTTTACCGATACTACCTGCATCATCATAAGAAACATAAAAATCTCTTAATAAATCGGAATAAATCTCATTTGCTTTTTGACTATGAACTTTTTTAACTAATGGTAAAATTGTAGCTTTAAATGGTGCTAATGCTGGTATTAGATGTAGTACTTCTCTTTCGGTACCATTTTCTAATACTTGACGTTCATAAGCATCGCATAAAACAGCTAAGAATAATCTTTCAACCCCAACACTTGGTTCAATAACATAAGGTAAATATCTTTCATTAGTTTCTGGATCGATATATCTTAAATCTTTCTTTGAATGTTCCATGTGAGTTGATAAATCATAATCAGTTCTATCAGCAATCCCCCATAATTCTCCCCAGCCGAATGGATAATGGTATTCAATATCAGTTGTAGCCTTTGAATAGAATGATAATTCTTGTTTTTCATGATCACGATTTCTTAAATTTTCTGGTTTTATTCCTAAATCTTTTAAGAAACTATTGCAATATGATTTATAGAAGCCAAACCATTCTAAATCACTATTAGGTTTACAGAAAAATTCTAATTCCATTTGTTCAAATTCACGAACACGAAATATAAAGTTACCTGGTGTTATTTCATTTCTAAAACTCTTACCAATTTGTCCAATACCAAATGGTACTTTAGCACGCATTGTTCTTTGAACATTTAAGAAATTAACAAATATTCCTTGAGCAGTTTCACCACGCAAATAAATTTTGTTTTTAGTATCTTCGGTTACACCTTGACTTGTTTCAAATAACAAATTAAATTGACGAATATCAGTAAAATCACAAGCACCACATTTTGGACAACAAATATTATGTTCTTTAATGTAGTTAGTAAGTTCTTCATTACTCCAACCATCAGCACTACCACTGATATTATTTTTAGCAAAATATTCTTCAATTAATTTATCAGCCCTACTTCTTGCCTTACATTTACGGCAATCAATTAAGGGGTCAGCAAAAGATGCTACATGACCAGAGGCAACCCAAACGTTAGGATTCATTAAAATAGCGGCATCAAGACCATAATTATATTTATTTTCAACTATAAACTTTTTCCACCAACATTTTTTTATGTTTTCTTTTAATTCTCTTCCTAAAGGTCCAAAATCCCAAGTATTGGCAAGTCCACCATAAATTTCACTACCAGGAAATATATACCCATATTGTTTGCAAAAATTAACTATATCTTCCATATTATTTTTCATATTTAAAATCCTCCAATTTCAATTGATGATAATTAACATTTTTTAAATTTTCTTTACAATCAGCACAGCTAATAATTATTGGAAAAACATTTTTTTCATCTCCTGTAAAACTAACATGAGTATTAAAAACTGTAATATCAGTACTAACTGGCTTATTAAATTGATAATTTATTCTAATATCATTGTGTTTAGATACAAATTCTAATAAATAGCTAACTAAGTTTGGTATTTCTAAATCTAGTAAGTGGTTAGATTCAAAAACAATTTTTTTAGTATATTTATCAGTTACGATAATTTTATCTTTTCTTAAATTAATTTCTAAAAGACCATTGCCTATTTTCATTAAATTAAAGATACTTCTTTTTACCGCTATTACTAAATAAGCTTTAATTTCATTATTATAACTACTTAATAACGTTTTTTCTATTTCTAAAACTTTACCATCATTTCTAATTATAATATCAACATCACTATTATTAGGGTGTGGCTGCCAAGCGATAATATCACTTCTTAAAAAGTCTGATACTATATCCTTTTTTATATCTTCTCTTTTTGGCAAGCCAATATCTAAAATATCTTTAGCATCATAAACTTTATCATGAAAGCCATAACACTTAATGCTATTTTTTCTAATAACTACTGCTTTATAGTCTCCAACTAGAGCTCTTAGTACTTCTATATCCAAAACAACCACCATCAACCTTTAACACCATTTAGTATAATAAAACTTCATCTTTTTTGCAAGGTCACATAGCAAGTTTATTTAATAATTCTTTATTTTTAACATACAATCCAGTAAAAGTTTCATAATAATTACTTAAAAATAAGTTGATTTCAGTTTTAACCAAAGGACTAATTTTAATTTCTTTTATCTTAAGTATATCAATATTAGCATAGTTTCTTATCATTATGATTGTCTTTTTATTTACTAAATACTCTTTTTGGTAACAATTGCGGCAAATTAAGCCTCCCAAAGAGCCATTTAAAGTTACGATATTATCACTATTACCACATTTAATGCAAGTCCTTAAATTTAAATTTATTCCTAGGTATTTTAAATATTTTATTTCTAAAATATTAGTAAGTACTAATGGGTCTAAATTTTCACTTATTTTTTTTAAAGTAGTAAGAAAAAGGTTTAATATTTCTTTATTATTATCTTGTTTTACTACTTGATAAGTTAGTGATCCTAAATAACTAAGGTAGGTTATTAATGTTATATCCTGATGAAAATAAGTAAAATAATCTATAACGTCTATTTCTTTTAATGGAGAAAGCCCAGCTTTTTTATAAATTATAAAAAATTTAGCATAATTATAAATTCTCGTTTTATTCAAAAATTTACTTTTAACTTTTTTAGATCCACGACAAAGAAGACCAATTAGGCCATATTCTTTAGTTAAAACTTGTAATATTTCACTGCTTTCTTTAAATGGAGTTACATATAAAATAATTCCTTCAACGCATTCTTCCATTTTTACTACCTACTTTTTTGTAATGCTATTTATGCTTTTTATACTGTAAATAATATTCTATTTTCCCAGTTTTTTTAAATAATTCCCATAATTCATCTTTACTCATTTTTCATCACCTATTATTATAATGATGCAAGAAAAATAATTTTATTCACATATTTTAGAAAAAAAGAAAGAAATTTTAACAATTATCCTTCTTTTTTTGTTTTATTTTTTAAAATTCATAGAAACCTAAATCTTTTAAAATAAATTCTTTATCGCGCCAGTTAGGAATACATTTAACATATAATTCTAAATAAACTTTTTTATCCAACATTTTTTCAATGTCTTTACGAGATTCCATACCAACATTTTTTAACATTTCGCCATTATGACCAATAATAATCTTTTTTAAAGATTCCCTATCAACTATAATATCAACATTAACATTTACGATTTTTTCTTTTTCTTCATAGCCTGTCGTAAAACAAGTTATAGTATGAGGAATTTCTTGCTCTAAATGGTTAAATAGTTTTTCCCTAACATATTCACTTATCATGAAACGCACGGAACTGCTGGTAACGGCATCATCTTTAAAATATTTGATATCATCATTTAAGTAGTTTCTTACAACATCAACTAGAGTTTTAACATTATCGCCGTTTTTAGCACTTACAGGAACTATATCACTAAAATTAAATAAATCTTTGTATTCAATTATTCTATTAATGATTTCTTCTTTTTTCATAGTATCAATTTTATTTAAAACTAAAATTGTTGGAATATCTTCATTTAAGTTTTTAATTATTTCCCGGTCTCCTCTACCTAAACCACCTTTAGCATCGACAACAAATAATATGCAATCAACTTCTTTTTGTTGACTTAAAGATTGTTTGTTTAAAACTTTTCCTAATTTATCAATTGGCTTATTAATTCCTGGGGTATCAACAAATACTATTTGGCTTTCTTTATCGTTATAAATGCCTTCGATAATATTACGGGTAGTTCCAGCTTTATCACTTGTTATTGCAACATGATAGTTAACAATATTGTTTAAAAGGGTTGACTTGCCAACATTTGGTCGTCCAATTATACTTACAAATCCACTTCTCATCTAGTAATCTCCAATTCTTCTAATATTTTATCTTGCTTGCCAAACATTATTTTTTCATCTTCAGGTTCCATATGATCATAGCCTAAAAGATGAAGGAGCCCATGACATGTTAAGAAAGATAGTTCACGCATTTGACTGTGTCCATATTCTTTAGCTTGTTCTTTCATTCTATCGATGCATATGTAAATATCCCCTAATACTCTTAGGTCATTAATTTCAAAGTCGTCACTATCCTCAAGAGCAAATGATATTACATCCGTTGGTCTATCAATGCCACGATACTTCTTGTTAAGTTTATGAATTTCATCTAAAGTAACAAAAATAATTGAAAATATGGCACCATTAACTTGTTCTTCTTCTAAAGTTTTATTAATTACTTTATCTAGATAAGCATAATCTTTATATAAATCATTGTCTACAATTGTATAATTATTTTCCATTAAAACCACCTTAAATCTAATATATTTGCTGCATACAAAATAAACATAGTTAATATTATAAGAGAAATGACGTCATAAATAAAGTCTTTCTGCAAAATTTTTGGCAAATGTTTATAAATAGCATCAAAAGCAATATAAACAAAGTAACCTATGATAGCTCCCGCTATATTTAAAATAATATCATCTATATCAAAAGAGCGTCCTATTTTTAGTTGAACTGTCTCAACTGTAACACTAGTAATTAAAGCATCAACAATAATAGGTAATATTTTCTTAGGTTTAACATATCTTGAGATAAAATAACCAAATGGTACGAAAATCAAAATATTACCTAAAACATTATAAATAAACATTTTACTGCCAAATTCATAGCGCATAATTTCTTTAAAAGGTATATTATTTATTCCACTACCATAAGAATTCTCCGTACCGGTTAAAAGTTCAAATAATAACAAAACATAAATTATAAAAAGTAAATTAAATATTTCATTATGTAAAATTATTTTTTGATTAGTGCTTCTAATATAACTAATTCTTACAGTGCAAATAACAACTATAAATATAATTAACATCGGTAATGCACTATTAACGATGCTATGAAATGCTTCACTAAACATAAAACCTCACTATCTATTCCGAAAGTATTGCTAATGCTGTTACAAATACTTCTATTTCTATTGTACTATCAAATTCAGTCTTTTTCAAAATATTTTTATATAAAATTTCTTCTCCTTGATTTTTTTTTAAATTTACTTTATTAGCAAGTATTTCGTCAATTTTTCGATTTATTTCTTCTTCTTCATAATATTTGTCCTGAAAAACATACTCTTTTTCTTTAGTCTTTAAAAGTTTTTTACCTAAAATACTAATTATTTCTTTTGTATCTTCATCATAGTTTTTGTACTTACTTCTAAATATTTTATAATCATTTCGTCCTAAGTCAATTTTGAAGTTAGTCTGGGTTTTGCCAGTATAGTTCTTGATTTGATACTTTTTAGGAATACTTATGCTAGCTTTATACCAAATTTCGCCGAAAACAGTACCCATAGCACAAGTTTTTCCTTTTATTTCCTCATTCAAATTTATATCACCGCTGATAAGTAAATCTCCTTTTCTGATATATTGATTTTCTTTTACTAAAACATTTCCTTGGGTAGCAATTATCTTCTTTACAATACCATCTTTGGTGGCATAGATATTGCAATAGTCCTTTCTAGTATTTTCTTTTATTATTTTTCTTTCTTCTAGAGTAACAAGATAAGTCATCCCGACATTTTTTATTTCTAACCATTCAATAGTATCTTTGTAATCGACTTCTATCTTTTTTTTAATTTGAGTAAGATTATTATTATCTTTTTTCATGCTAAGGCGATAAATACCATAGTTTTCTAAGGATTTTTTTAATTTTTTAGATAATTGCTCATTAGAGCTGACAATATTAATATCGATAATTATATTTTTAAAAAATAAAAAAAGAAACATACTTATAATAATGCTTAAAATGGTTAGATAATTCTGCTTTATTTTAAAAATGATACTTGCAAAACTAAAGGATTTAACAATTGTTACTTTGTAATATTTATTAATTTTTATTAAGTCTTCCCTTTTTATTTTACATTTTAAAACATTTTCTTGATAGCTCATTCGTTCAATATAAATGTTATTTTTTATAGAATTCATTAAAAAACTATTAAGATTAAAAACCCTAATATTTACAACAATTAAATTATTCATAGGTTACCCCTTTGATTGTTCCATAAATAATTAGTTCGTTTCCACAAGATTTCTTTAAAATAAGATTATTTCCTAAGACAGTTAGTTTTTTATCGCCAATATCAAAAGAAATTTTTTTACTTGTTATAAAATAAATTTTTGTAAAATTATAAACGTATAAAAAATTGCTAAAGTAAGCTAAAAAGTAATCTTTATCATATAAAAATTTTTGCAAATTAGCCCAGATATGCATAATATCACCTAAATAATCCTATGAAAAAAGAAGTCTAATAAGACTTCTTAATTCAAACTTGCTTTGATTAGTTTACTAACTTCGCTCATATCAGCAATGGAACCTAAAGTACTACTTGCCTCTTTCATAATTTTACCCATATCTTTAATAGTTGCATCTGGATAATTTTTTAAGATTTCTTGGACTTTAACTTCTAATTCTTCATGTGATAACTGTTTAGGAAGGTATGCTTCTAAGATTGCAATTTCTTTTTTTAAATCATTAACCGTATCGATACGATTATACTTAGTATATTCCTCGATACCAGCACTTCTTTCTTTAAGTTGCTTTTTTATGACCATAATAACTTGTTCATCGTTCAAATCAGTAGACTTGCTATTAATTTTTTCACTTTGTAAAGCACTTTTTAACATTCTTAGAACGGATACTTTAAACTTATCAGAATTTTTCATTGCTGTAAGGGTATCGGTTGTGATTTGTTTTTCTAACATATCAATACTCCTTAATCTCTATGATGTTTTCTAGCATTACGAATCATTTCTTTTTTGGCTTCTCTTCTTTTTACGCCTGGTTTTTCATAATGTTTTCTCTTTTTTAATTCTGAAGGGACACCACTCTTAGCAACTTTAACTTTCCATTTTTTTAATGCACCATCTACATTGCCATCTTTTACCACTACTTTTGTCATCTTTATCCCTCCCTTCAATCAACAAGCCAATTATACCACATGTATTTGTTGGGTTTCAACTGTTTTTCTCTGGTTTTGTTGATGTTTTTTAGATAGCAATCATTTTTTTATAATAAAAGTTAAGTTTTATTGTATTTTAATTCCAATTAATAAATAAATTATCCATACTATAAACTGAGTAATCAGAAAAATAATTAATTTTACTAGCTTTAGTATCATTGCTAAAATTTTTTAAAAACTTGTCTTGATCGCTAGTGCTTATGTTTAGGGTATCACTGCCATTAACCCCACTTTTTTTAATAATATCCGTAACATCGACAACTAATACATTATCAATATGCATTATAGTATTACTAATATTGTTACTGTAGTTAACTCGAAATTGACATTGACCATTATAACCACTTTTTTCTAAATAGCCTTTTCTTTTCCAGTTCAAATTATAATCATTGTCATAATTAACAACAACAAAATTTATAGATTCTCCAGCAATAAGACTATTGTTTTCTGAAAATAAGCCAATATTTCCGGTGCCATTACCAACATTACCATTAGTGAACACATAATAAGAGACGTAATAATATCTATTGGCATAACAGCTAAATTTATTTGAAGTTACTGTTGCGGTGCTATTTGGAAATTTTAAAGAACGCAATCCTCCTTTTTTGGTTTCATTATTATCTGGATTACTATAATAGGCATTGCTTAAATTCCAAGAATTATTTTTTTCAAAATCACTATTACCAATTTCATTATATAAAGTAATATATTTATCATTTATTCGGGCATTTAAAGCAGTATTTATACTATTATTATATTTGTTAAGAGTATTACGATAATAATTGTAATTACTAATAATAACGGTTACTAGTGTGGCAAATAAAAGTAAGAAGGAATAAATAAGTGTGGTTGCAATAAAACCTTTGTTATTTTTCATAATGATTCACCTCTATTTTAAAGTATACCATAAAGATATTAATTTTTCACTTATTTATCCTACTTGCATATAGTTTTTATTTATCTTTTTAGAAAATTAAGAACGTAACATAAACATCTTATGAATGTATAAAAATCTTTATTCATATATATCCTTTCTAAAGAATTCGTAAGGTAATACGAAGAAACTCTATAATTTTTTTTATCATTTGCATACCCTTTTAGAAAATAACATTCTTATTGCGGTGCCTAGACTTCTTCCTATATCAGAAATAGTACTTAGGCTTCTTGCAAGAGCATTAAAGAATGTGGCATTTAAAACACTTACCGCTCCGCCTTTTATTTCTTTTAATTCATTGACATTTAATAACATATGATCTCCTAATTGCAAGCTAATGGACGCATAATACCATCTAAAATTCCGATTAAAAATGCTCCTAAGCCAACTAAACTAGCAATAAGTCCTAAGGACATACCGCCACCCTTTATTTCTTTTAATTCTTCAAGTTTTAATATCATAATTTTTTCCTTTCTTACATCAGAATAACTTTATTTGCTTTTTAAACAGATCTTGTACATCTTTATGTGATATATAAATTAAAGTACAATTTTTATAAGCACCTATTATATTTTTTATTATCTTTTTTTCAGTTGCTATATCAACTTGACTCAAAGCTTCATCAAAAATCATGATAGGTTTTAAATCGTAAAGACTTCTAGCCAAAATAATCCTTTCAATTTCGCCACCAGATAAATTATTTCCAGAATCTTGTAATCTTGTTTCTAGGTGATTTGGTAATTTAAAAATCAATCCTTCCAGTTCACATATTTTTAAAATTTTATTTAATTTATCTAAATTTAATGTTTTACCAAGTACTATATTATCTTTAATAGTTTTGTTAAATAAAATGGCATCTTGACTAACATAACCTATATTACTTCTTAAACTATTTAAGTTAATATTTTCAATATTAATATTATTTATAGTAATAATTCCTTTTTGCAAATTATAATAGCGATATAGCAATTTACATAAAGTAGATTTACCAGTGCCACTTGGACCCAATAATATTACTTTTTCGCCTTTTTTAATTGATTGATTTAGATTTTTAATAACATTATTGCCATTGTTATAATTAAAACTTACATTGCAAAAAGTAATATCACCTTTTGAAAATGGTAATTTTGATTCTTTATCTTCTGTAGAAATATCACCAAATTCGCTAATACGATTATAACTTTGTTTTAAATAACGATACTTTGGCATAATATCTAGTAATTCTTCTAAGTTATAAATCAGATAGTTAGCTAAAGTAATAAAAGTAAATAGACCTATTAAAGCTATTTTATTTTGAAGATATAAAACAAAACCATAACTTACTATACTGAAGTTTCCTAATTCCAAAAGAATACTTTCCATAGATTGCCATTTATTTAGAGTATTGCCATAACTATTCTGATAGTCAAAATAATCTAAAGCTTCACTTTGAAAGTGACTATAAAAATAATTTTCTTGATTGATATCCTTTATTGTTTTATAGCCATTTATTATTTCTATTAAAGAATCTTGATAAATATTATTTTTATCAAGTAGATAATTTATGTAACAATTAATTTTTTTATTTTCAATCACCTTAAAAATCGTATAGCTTAAAATAATAAGCATAACAAATATGCTTAAGAGAAGATTTAAATTAATGATTAGAATAAAGCCTAATATAAACTGACAGACAGTCATGGTAATTTTTAATAAAAATTCTAAAATTGCTTCTTTAATAATTTGTAAATCTTCAATATGCTTTAAAGTTCTTCCTGATGTTGCTTTCTCTAAATAAGGAAGCGGGAGATGTAAAAAATGTTTAATATAACTAAAAGTTAAAGCTTTATCTACGCTTTTGTTAAATTGCAAACTTTCTTTAGTAAAATAATATTTGCTTATAATTTTAAGAATAGTTAAAATTAGAAATATAACTATAATCTTTAGATAACTAGAAGAAATATTTAAAAACTGTAGGTAGTAGCTAAGGATTATATTCAAAATATTTAAAGTAAGCCCTAATATGATAATACTTGCTACTGACTTCTTGTTTTGGCATACTAGCTTTTTAGTTAAGCAAAATAGTGATGTTGATTTGTTTAATTTAATAATGGCATCACTAGGTATAGCATTTATAGCAATATTTGTCCAAAGACTTGCAAGTTCTGATAAAGACATTTTAATTATTCCTTTACTAGGATCCATAATGGTACAAACATCATTTTTGGTTTTTAAAAGTAAAACGTAATGATAATATTTGTTTAAATTCAAATGTAAAATAATGGGATTTGACACTTTTTTAAGATCGTCTATTGTTAACTTTAAGCCTTGGGTATCAAAACCGTAACGTCTTAAAGTAATGACGATATCATATGCTGTTACTCCTTCCTTATCTAAATTAGTATCAATACGAATTTTTTCTATTGAAACGTAACCATTATAATATTTTACTAGACTATAAATGACTGCTGGAGCACAATCATTTATATCACTTTGCATAGTTACCAATTTGTGCATCTAATTACACCTCCTAATTATATATATTGGTAACTGATGGCAAATTTCCTTTAAAAGTTTTAAAAAAAAGTCATTTTTTTGACTTTTTTGACATTTTTTTCTTGATTTTATAATTTTTTTTATCTTTTTTCTTGGTTTCTTTATCTTTTGATTTTATCTTAGTAATAAGTTCTTGCTCTTTTTTACTATCTTTCCAAATATCTGGAAAGGCATTAAATAATCTGTTTTTAACAAATTTTAAATGAGAAATTTCATTTTTATATTTTCTTTCTAATAAAGTAGGAATCATACGTAATTTAGCACTTTTTAATTCTTCTGCAATAATTATACGATGACGTAGATTATAAGCAATTATGCAAGAGAAAATCATATCTAATATAAAGATAACTAAAAATATAGTTCCTATAATAATGATAAATTTATCAGCCAAATGACTTCGTAATTGATATAACAAAGGATTTAAAATTTTTATAATAAAGCAGGTGCCAATTCCAAAAAGGATAGAATTTTTTAGACAAATACGACCATTGATATTATCTTTACGATAAGAATAATCCCACCAACGATTATGAAATATTACTTCAAGAATGTAACTTGTATAGTATTCAACAGTGCTAGTTATTAAAGCTCCCATTAAGAAAAGAATGATTAAATCATTTTCATATTTAGTAAGAAGCCAAGTAATTAAAACAAAGCCTACTCCATAAATAGGACAAATCGGCCCAAATAAAAAACCACGGTTGACTAATTTTTTATAACTAATACTGCATTTAATAACTTCTGCTGTATATCCAAGAAAGCTAGCAACAATAAAATATAAAAATACTTCCATTAATTTTAAATACATAAATTCTCCAATATTTTGTTATTCGCCATATTTTTTAACACTACAATGACTTGGATTAAATAAACATGTAAAACAGTCTTTATAGCCATTTTTACCACTAGTATTTGTTGATGTTTGATAACCATCTATAACTAGATTAAAAATGCCATTAATAAGACCAGGAGCCATGAATATCAAAATAGCAGCAATAGAGCGCTTAGCAAATTGAATCAGATTTTTTTGCAAGCCATCTTTAGCATCAATTACTGCTTTTGCGATATCAATAGTGCCATAAACAATCAAAACAATAGGTATTATGATTTTAACTACAAATATAGCATAGCCAATGATTTGTAAAGCTAATTTTACACCATTTGCAGCACAGAAGTTTAAATCTGAAACATCATCTGCTAAAACAGTTCCTCCGAACATCATAAAAAGTGTAAAAATAGAAAAGAAAATATTAATAAACTTTTTTTTAGTTTTCTTTTTCATAGCTAAGTTCCCTCTCTTCTAAGAATGATTATACCATATAAGTATATTGAAGAAAAGAAAAAATAATTATCCATTTTTTGACTTTTTTTAGCATTTTTAAATTGACTTATCGCAAAATATTATTTACAATTTATATGAAGTTTAATTGACAGAAAAAAATGATAAATTTAAATTATTATAAAATTACTCCAAACAGTACTTTTATAAATACTTTTAAACATTTTGATGAATTAGAAAATAAGTTAGATGCCTTAGTTAAAAAATACAATTATTGTTATCATAATGGTAAATTTTATAACCGAGCCTCTATTTTTTTAGATAAACATTTTGATAATTTTTGCAAACGTGAATTTCTTTATTATGATATAAGTCGTAATAAATACTTGGTAGATATTATTGATACTTTTAATTTTTATACCACTAATTTTAAGTTTACAATGGTTTTAGGTAAAATACGTACTAGTATTATGAAATATAAGAATGTATCTTATATAAACATTTATACTGAAAAAGAAACTAAAGCTTATAAATTACTGGTTATGTATAAAAATTATGAAGAAGCTTTTGTTGAAGCAGAAAGATTATATCAAGTTTTAAGAAAACTGAGAGAAAGAGATATTTTAGAAATAATATTTCGATGTGAAGAAAAAAGAATAAATAATATGAGTTCCATTACTTTAGTATTCTAATTATTTATTTTTTGATTCTATTTTTTTCTCTTTAAAATTTGAATCTTTTTCTTATTACATATATCAGATTAAAAAATTAGTATTGAATTGTTAAAAAAAATAGAGCAACAAAAAAAGCCCTCTTGTAAGGGCTTTAAACTCTATCTGGTGCGGGTAAAGGGACTTGAACCCCCATGGATCTCTCCGCTAGATCCTAAGTCTAGTGCGTCTACCAATTCCGCCATACCCGCGATTATTTAAGAATGGTGGACCCTGTAGGACTCGAACCTACAACCCATCGGTTATGAGCCGATTGCTCTAACCGATTGAGCTAAGGGTCCATTCATTTCTTTCGACTAGTTAAATATATCATAAATATGCTATTCTTGCAATAACTTTTTGATAAAAAGCTAAAAAAAATAAGTATCACTACTTATTATTTTGCAACATATTTAATAAATCAATTTTAAACATGTCTTTTGATGCATTTTCTTTAGATATCATAACACCTTTATATGTTGCAAGTTCTGATTGATGTCCTTCAAGTAAAATACTTGATGGTGTAATAGTATCCAACATAACAATTTCTTCTTGTTCGTATACAACGTAATGTAATTTGACATCACCGTGAATTTGAGCAAATTTTCTATCACTAGGTAATTTTAACTCATAAGTCTTAGTGTGTTTACTCTTATTTTGAGAAACTAATTCACCAACAAATTTACCATCCCTCAAATCAGGATAATATTCAAAATTTAATTTCTTATAAGCAAGCATGTTATATTTTTTTAATGCTCTTTCTAGTTTGTGATACTCATTTTCGTTTGTATAATCTAAAACAAAACCTTTCATAACCAATTCCCCCTATAAAACCCTTTGATACCTTTGATTATAGCACAAAAGTTTACATTTGTCAAATTTTGTCTTATAATCCTTGCAACATACATAAAAGATGCTATTTACCATTGGGACTTAATATTATCAAATATTTAAGGCTTTGTCAAACTTTTTTTAATTTATTTTAGTGCCAATCGTTGGCAATTAAGTATTTTGAATATTTATTGCTTATCATAATTTTTGCCTAGTAATTATTTTGTTTCAATTACTTAGGTAGTTTATAAATTTTAAAAAAAATAAAAACCCACTTCTCTTTTATCAGAGAAATAGGTTTAAATCTTCTTATTATTTTTCTAACATGCTATTTAATTTTTTTAAACTTAAAAGTAACTCTTCTTCTTTTACTTTGCTAATAGCAGCATATTTTTTTTCTTTATTAGCATTATAAACAGCTGGATGACTTATTGGTTTAGGGTCCATGGTTTCAATTAAATTATTAACATCGATAGCTCTTACTAATAGACCATTAATTTCTTCTTCGTTCTTATATTTTAAAACAGGAATACTTTGAGTATTAATTAGTTCATCATAGCTTATAATAGCCTTGGTTTCTTCTTCATTTTCAAATTTTGTTAAATCAGTTCTAATAACAGCTGTACTTTCTTGAAGTTTTGAAGTTAGGGCTTCTAGAGAAATATCACTATTATCGACAACAATAGTATTGGTTACTTCTTCCTTCTTATCCTTAAACTTTAAAACATAAATAAAAGTTACTAGTAACATCATCAGTAAAATATTTGCACCAATAAAAATAATATCATAAGTATTCAATGAATTAAAATATTCTAATAAATTTCTTGCAATTACCATTACTATATTCATACTATCTATCACCTATTATAATAGTAGCATATTTAAATATTGCTTGACAATAAAATTCTTTAAAAATGTCAAAATATTCAAAAGTTTGACATTTTTTTGTTAAATTTAAGTAAAGAAAATGACAAGTGAGTTATTTATCAGTACATACATTATTCATAGTTAGTGGAACACTGTAAGTGACTTGTTTATTATTACTATCAGTTGCTTTAATTGTAACATACAGTCCATTATTTTGAAATTCCTTACACTTATAGATATAATTATCAATATTAAACGTAACATTTTTCAATAAATCTTCTAACTTTTTAGGATTTTCTTCTTTTATTACTATTTGTGATATCCTATTTTCTAAAGTACCATTTTTTTCATAAAGAATACATTCTATGCTTTTATATAAATTGTCATCAGCCCCACCACAATAATTAATGCTTGCTATATAAATGGCACTTTTAATATCGTTATAAGCAACAGAACCTGTTATAGTAAAATTACTGCAATCACTACTTATAGTTTTAAATTCAAAATCATTACTTCGATTTTTTAGAATTATAATAGCCATAATAACCCCTATTAAAAGAACAAACAAACATAAAAAAAGAAAATTTTTCTTTTTAAGCAAGTTTCTTTTATCTTTTTTTAAGCTTACCTTGTTTTCATTAGTAGTATAATCTCCTGTTAAAAGTGAATTTATATCAATGTTAAAGTCATCGCATATTTGCTTAAGTAGACTTATATCAGGAATGTTTTTACCATTTTCCCACTTAGAAACAGCTTGATAAGTTATATTGTATTTTAAAGCTAAGTCTTTTTGAGTTAAATGATTATCTTTTCTTATCTGTTTAATTAATTTTCCTACTTTTTCTGTATCCATAAAATCTCCTAGATAATTATAACATAATCTTTATTTTAGAGAAAAGAAAAAAGTACCTAAGTACTTTTTAAAATCATATTAGTTATCTCTAACTTTACAATTAAATTTATTTTTAACATTAGTCATTATATCATTAAATATAGTCATAACTTCATCTTCTTGTAGAGTTCTAGTATTTGATTGGAATGTTAATTTGAATGCTACTGATTTTTCAGTTTCTAAGATATTTGGTCCAGTATAAACATCGAAAATACTAATATTTGTTAATAAATCCTTGCCTGATGTTCTTATTTCATTCATTATTTCTTCAACTGGCAGGCTCTTATCAACTACAAAAGCTACATCTTTAACGATTTCTGGATAAATAGAAGCCGCAACATACTTAAGTGGTTTTATTTCTTGCATTAATTTATTTAAAGAAATTTCGCAAACATAAATCTCATCTTTACATAAGTTTGGATGAACCTCACCTATGATACCTAAGAATATATCGTCTAAATAAATCTTAGCACTTCTTTTTGGATGCATACTATCTACTCTTGCTTTAGCAAAATGATATCTGCCTGCAAATCCTAAATAGTCAAGTAAGTTTTCTACGATTCCTTTAATCAAATAGAAATCACACTTCACATTAACTTTAGTTGCTTCGTTAAGAATATAATTGCCTTTCATTAAAATAGCAATCTTACTTTCTTCTTCAAAATTAACATCATAAGTCTTACTAATTTCATAAAGAAACATATCATTTACTTTACGAGTTTTATTATAATTATACACATTTAACATACTAGGAATTAAAGAAGTACGTAAGACAGACTTATCAATACTCATTGGATTAGGTAAATTTAAATTTACTTTACCTTCGTAATTAAAAGTACTAGCCATATTTGGTGAAGTTAAGGTATAAGTTCTAGTTTCTGTAAGCCCTAAAGAGCGAAGGCGACTTGCAATAATCTTACGATATTTAACATCACCCTTATACTCGCCTTGTTTTATTTTTACTTTTGGTAAAGTACAGGCTAAATTTTCATAACCATAAAGACGAACAATTTCCTCAGCAATATCATTAACATTAGGGTCTATATCTAATCTACGATTAGGAATAGTTACTGTGAAGGTATTATTATTAAATTTATATGGAAATTCTAATCTATCAAGTTCATGTTCAATATCATTTGGTTTAATATCAATACCTAGAAGCTTACTAATATCATCTTCTTTAAATGTTACTACTTTAGGAGTTTTATCTAATTTATCATAAGTAATAGTACCATTTAAAATAGTAGCATCAGCATATTTTTCTAATAAATTACAAGCTCTATTTAGGGCATAATTAGTATATTCATAAGATAAGCCTTTACCATAACGAATAGATGCTTCACTCTTTAAATTGAGACGATTAGATGTATTACGAATACTAATATTATCAAAGATAGCGGCTTCAATAAAGATATTTTTAGTATTTTCTGTAACCTCAGTATTTAAGCCTCCCATAACCCCAGCTAGGCAAATAGACTTCTTACCATCAGTTATAACAATATCACTAGCCTTTAAAACTCTTTCATTATTATCTAGAGTTACTAATTTTTCATTTTCATAGGCATCTCTAACTACTATTTTTGTACCTAAAGTATCTTTGTCAAAGAAATGAAGGGGTTGACCAAATTCTAGCATTACGTAATTGGAAATATCAATAACATTGTTAATTGGACGCATACCAGCATCAATTAATCTCTTTTTAATAAATTTTGGACTTTCTTTAATGGTTAAATTAGTTGCCATACGACCAGTATAATATGGACATTTAGGAGTATCTATTTCTAATGAGATATAGTTATTTACATCATCATTAACTGTTTTATAAGACATATCTGGTAAAGTAACTTTACGATTTAAAATTGAGGCAATTTCATAGGCAAAACCAATATGATAGTAGCAATCGTTATTACGATGTTTATGAGTATCTAACTCATAAAGAGTTGTTTCTAAGCCTAAAGCGGCAATAGCTGGAGCACCAATTTTTAAGTTATCTGGAGCGATAAAAATACCTTTAGCATAATTTTCTTTAGTATTTTCTTCTAAGCCAATTTCACATAAAGCACAAATCATACCATTAGAATCTATGCCACGCAAGCTAGTATTTTTAATAATACCACCTGGTAATTTAGTACCATCTAGAGCTACTATTACTTTAATACCACTTTTAACGTTTGGAGCCCCACACACTATTTGAACTAATTCATCATTTCCAACATCAACCTTACAAATATGCATATGGTCAGAATTAGGATGATTAACACATTCAACTATTTGTCCTATTACTAAACCTGGTATATTATTAGAAATAACTTTTTCAACATTTATACCAGCTTTAGTTATTTTAACGGCTAATTCTTTTAAATCTTGATCTTTAATATCAATATAATCGCTAACCCATTCTAAACTAATCATTTTCTTTTTCCTTTCTATCAAATGTTTTAATTTCTCTTAAGTCGTTATTATAAAAGACACGGATATCGTTAATATCATATTTAATCATAGCTAAACGTTCAGCACCAAACCCGAAAGCAAAACCACTCCACTCGTTTGGATCATAGCCAGCCATTTTTAGGACATTAGGATGAACAATACCAGCACCACAAACAGTAACCCAGCCCGTTTGTTTACAAACATTACAACCCGTACCATGACAATTACAGCAAGTTATATCCACTTCAACAGAAGGTTCAGTAAATGGATAATAACTTGGATGGAAACGTGTCTTTGTATCAATGCCATATAGTTTCTTAGCGGCTAAATCAATAGTTCCTTTTAAATCACTTAGAGAAATATTTTTGTCAACTAATAAGCCTTCAATTTGAGTAAATTGATGTGAATGTGTAGCATCATCATCATCACGACGATAAGTCTTACCTGGACAAATTACTCGAATTGGTTTTTTACCTTCTCCTTTTAACATTGTTCTTACTTGAACAGGTGAAGTCTGACTTCTTAAAAGTAACTCTTCCCCCTTAACATAAAAGGTATCTTGAGCTTCTCTTGCAGGATGACCTTTAGGTAAATTTAACATTTCAAAGTTATACTTATCAAGTTCAATTTCTGGTCCATCAACAACATCATAACCCATACTCATGAATATTTCTTCTACATCAAGAATTAATTTTTCTAAAATACAAGGTGACCCTACTGGTATTTTAGTAGCTGGTAAGGTAATATCAATATCTTCACTTTCTAATTTTTTATTTAATATTTCTTCTTTAATTGTTGTTTCTTTATCACTAATTAACTTAGTAACTTCTTGTTTTAAAGTATTTACTAAACTACCATAAGTTTTTCTTTCTTCAATATCCATACTTCCTAAATTAGCAAGTAAACCAGATATTTCTCCTTTTTTAGATAAATACTTATTTTTTAGTTCAGTTAAACTATTTATATCTTTAATATTTTGTAAGTTATTTAAAATAGTTTCTTTAATATTCTTTATCTTTTCTTGCATACTTATTTCCTTTCTTTTTAAAGTTTTAATAAAAAAATTCTTACCTCCCCTAAAGGACGTAAGAACCGTGGTACCACCTTAATTTATAACTCTTTATTGATAACGCAAATACTTGCGGGATTACTCCAGTTCTTAAGGTGAATTCATAAACTCTACTTTTATAATTCTTTACAGCTACTAGAATTACTCTCTTAAAAAGTTTTTTTAGTTTATTACTACTTCTTAATCAAAACCTTTTTTTAATACTTTCTTAGTATATCACAACATTTTTATTTTGGTATAATTATTTTTCGTAAAGTACCAATTTTTTAGTTTAATCATATAATATTTAATTGTTTTTTAGCATTTTAACTCTATTCTAAATGTTTTTAAACTTGATGATATTAAATATTTTATTATTTAATTCTTTTTAAAGTTTGGGTTTCATTTTTCTTTTTTAAAATTTCACTCATCTTTTTATTAATAACAGCAATAACATAGTCTTTATTTTTACTGCGTTCTGTATCAAGACTCGTGATGATTAAAACGTTATCTTTGTTTTTTTGTCTGTCATAAATACTAACATAGACAATATCAGTTTTGCCTCCTAAGTTAGCGGGGTCAATAACGCCAAAACGACCAGTTATGCCTACTCCGTAATCCGCATTTGCAAAAGTGCTGATAGCTCTTGCCATTGCTATGGCTGTTTCTTTACTATAAACAGTGTAAGCATCAATTATTTCCTTAGAAACTCCCATTTTAATCTTGTATTCATTTGAATAAGTAACAGCACTAAACTTAATGATGCTACTAGCCCCTGGCACATTAGTTATAGCATTGCAGATGCCACCACCAGTACAGGATTCCATTGTGGCAATGGTCTCATTTCTAGCAATTAATAATTTAACTGTTTCTTCCATATTTCTCATTTCTCCTTTTTGCGGAAGTAATATTTTTTTGCTTCTAAGGGTGCTAGTTTTCTTACACCGTCCTCATTTTTGAAAACGATGTTATTTCGGCTAAAGTTTTACCGTTATGTGCGATATAATTAATATCTTTTAGAACAAACACTATTAAAGCCAAAATTATTTAATCTCTTTGGAGTGCCAGCGGTAGTGCAAAATGATTTACTCACTACCGTTAATTATAACCTTAAATTTTAAAAAAGCAATATTTATGACTATTATGATTATAATTCTTTGATACTTTACTTTAATTGTAATCTTTTTTAAAATAAGTTTTAGAAAGGAGAAGTTATGGCATCATTTGTTGTTCATCATATAGCAGGAATGTACTTTCTGGATGAATTAGAAAAGAAAATTAAGATTAGCAAAGAAAATCAGAGTAATTTCTTACTAAGTAATTTAATTGTAGACTCTACTAGTAAAAATAGTAATTTAGATACGCAAACTCAGAAAATGGTCACCCATTTTCGGGGCAATAATGATAGAGATAAAGTTATTCAATATCCTAATTTAAGTTTGTTTCTAGATAAGTATGCCCCCTATTTAAAGGCTGGTGATTTTAAAACTTTAGGTTATTTGTTTCATCTTTATACCGATTATAAATTTTTTAATAATTTATTTAGAGATTCGTTTACCTTTTTAGATAAAGACTATAAACCAACAATTTATGCAAACGAAGTAAAATTTGTAAAATTACATAAAAATAATAATGTTATTAATAACAAAGATTTTTGGACTCATAATACTGATACTAGTATTTATGATGATTATACGACTATCAATAAAATCGTACTCGAACATTTCGGATATGATTTTGATTACGAAACTTTAAAAAATGCGGGAAGTAGTTTTACCGATATTCCTATAATAGAAGTAAACCCTCAAAATATTTTTGCTGTTTTAGACAAAACTAAAGCCTTTATTTTAGAAGGCCATGCAACTAATAATGATTTAAAAGTATTTAAGATTGAAGACATCCTAGATTTCGTTCCTAACGTAGTTACAGAATTTTTTAAAGATTTTAGCGATGTTCTAAAAAATTATAAAAGTAATGAAGTTTTAAGCAAGAAAAAAAATTAATTGTTAATTGTTTGAAGGCTGTAATAAGAAAGTTTTTCCCTTATTACAGTTTTTTATTTTAAAAAATAGTACTGAAAAGTTTAATCAGTACTATTTTAACTTATTTATTTTTAGGTTTAATTACTTCTAAGCCACCCATATATGGTTGTAATACTTTAGGTATTTTAACACTACCATCTTCTTGATAGTTATTTTCAATAACAGCAATAAGTCCTCTTGGAGTGGCAAGGCAAGTATTGTTTAAAGTGTGTAAGAAATACGTACCATTATCACCTTTAACACGAATACTTAGACGTCTTGCTTGAGCATCACCTAAGTTAGAACATGAACCTACTTCAAAATATTTCTTTTGTCTTGGGCTCCATGCTTCAACATCGCATGATTTAACTTTTAAATCAGCTAAATCACCAGAACAGCATTCTAATTGGCGAACAGGCACATCCATATTTCTAAATATTTCAACAGTATATTTCCACATTTGGTTATAATAATTCATTGATTCTTCTGGTTCGCATAAAACAATCATTTCTTGCTTTTCAAATTGATGAACACGATATAAGCCTCTTTCTTCTAAGCCATGTGAGCCACCTTCCTTACGGAAACATGGTGAATAAGAAGTTAAACGGATTGGCAAATCACTCTTTTTAATAATTTGATCTTTAAAACGACCTATCATTGAATGTTCAGAAGTACCAATTAAGTATAAATCCTCGCCTTCAATTTTATACATCATTGCTTCCATTTCTGGAAATGACATAACACCAGTTACAACATCAGCATGTATCATAAATGGTGGAATACAGAAAGTAAATCCTTTATTAATCATATAATCTCTAGCATAAGCAAGCATAGCTTCATGTAATCTTGCTATATCACCAGTTAAATAGTAGAAACCTTCACCACTAGTACGACCTGCCGATACTTTATCCATACCATCTAGAGCTTCAATGATATCAGCATGATATGGAATTTCGTAATCAGGAACTTTAGGTTCGCCAAATCTTTCTACTTCTACATTAAAGGAATCATCTTTACCAATAGGAACTGATGCATCCATAATATTAGGAATAACTAACATACGTTTACGAATTTCACTGCTTAATTTAGTTTGTTCTTCTTCTAAAGCAGCTATTTCTTCATCCATTTTTTTTATTTGTTCTTTAATTTGGTTAGCTTCTTCTTGTTTTTTATCACGCATTAAAAGACCAATCTGACTACTTAATCTATTTTTTTCAGCCTTTAAGCCATCTTTTTTAGTTTGTGTTTCTCTTACTTTAATATCAAATTCATAAACCTCATCAACTAAAGGTAACTTTTCATCTTGAAATTTCTTTTTGATATTATCTTTTACTAATTCTTTATTTTCTCTAATTAATTTAATATCTATCATATATAAATCCTTCCTAATCGTAATAAAATTATTATATTACTTTTAATCTTCTTAAGCAAGAAAGATTAAGCTTTTTTCTTACTCTTTTCTATCGTTTTATGTTATTATCAGGAGCTTTACTTTGTAATTTAAACATAATATCTTGAAGTAAAGATTGAATTTTTTTAACATCAAGCTGTAAAACTACTATCATCATTTCCATACTAAACCTAGTATTATTAATTAAACCATACTTCATTGCATATAAAAGAGCTTCTTCAGGAGTAAATATTTTTTGTAAATCCTGATAAGTTTTATCTTTCATAAAGTCAATTATACTTGATGCTACTTCATTACTTATAATATTTTCTAAATTAATATGTTTAAAATTATAATTTGGAAATTTTAGCAAGTCTTCTTCTATTTTTAAATATACATCATCATAAAATTTAGGATGTTTATTTAAATCTATTGGTTTAGTTAAGTCATTATCGCACATCATCATTAGAGTTTCATAATCCTTGGTTTCTAGATGTAAGATAGCTTTAAGCACGGCTTCTTTATTATATTTTTTGAAGTAATCATATATAGTCTTTCTTATTATTTTTTCATGCTTAGAACTAGTATTTTTACTTTCTTTTTTCTTCTTATTTCTATTTACCATAACTAAATTAACTCTTCTAGAAATCTTTTCTGTTAAAGTTCTATTCAATATAGTGACCTCATAATCAGTTAATTTTACTAAATTAAGATTTAAATATTCTGGTCCGAAAACTAATTTTAATATATCTAATTCTTTTTTACTTAAACCAGACATCACTACTTTGAATTCTTCATCAGTTAACCAATCGTATAAAAAACGCAGTGGCATAGTAATTTTCCTAATACTATTTTCATTTTGCATAACATCACCAACGTTTTCCTATTTTATACCATAAGTAAGATAAAGGCAATTGTATTCTTTATTAAAGTAAGCTTTTTTCTTTAAGAAAATGTAAAGCAATAAATCAATTATTATTAGAGCTACACTATTTTCAAATGTTGAATTAAAAAACAAACTAATTTCTCTAGAACTTAAAACTATTTCTAAAAGAATGGTTATAATGCTAACAGTTTCTGTTAAATAGCGGATATTTGTTAACCATTTTATTTTTCTTGTTAATATTAAACCAAACTCATTTAAACATATAATATATAAAAACAAATTAATTAAGGTAAGTAATAAAACTTTAATTGATAAAAAATCTATTTTTGCTATTAAACAAAATGATATGATAAAAATTAGCATAATAAATCCAACAACTTTAAAATTATAAAGCCATATCATTAAATAATTATTTTTCTTTGGTAAAAATAAGTAATAATTTTGTTCTTCAGATATTAGACGATAAGCATTACTAAGATAAATAATACATCCAGCAATAATACCTTTTCCTAAGTAAGTAAAATTATTTAAAGATTTTATTATATTACTTAGAGGACCTACGGTATCTCTACTTGCTTGCCAAAAATAAGTACCACTGCTATGGGTTATTCCTGTTAATATATCGTAAGCATTTAGAAAATAAAAGATAATTATTAAGATACATAAGTTAAATAAACGTTTATTTTTGTTATAATATTTCATTTAAAGTGCCACTTTCTAATTCATATATTTTATCGGCAAAATAAGTAAATTCTTCTTTTTGACGACCAGTTATAATAATTAAATAACCATTACTTTTTAAGTTTAAAAGAAAAATTCTAACTGCATCTATATCACTAGGAGTTAAACTTTTAAAAACATCTTCGATTAAAATTATTTTATTGTTATTTAATGTAGTACAAATAATGCCTAATTTTTTTAACATATTTTCACTATAATTTTTTATTTCTAACTTGCTATCTTTAAGTAAATCCACCTTATTTAATAGTACACTAATCTCTTTTTTATCCAGTTTAGTAGTGCTTATATCTTCTAATGTTTCTATGGCATCAAAATCATTAATAAAGTGCATATCATTAAGAAAAAAACCTAGGTTAGTATTATCTGTTATTTTTATACTGCCCAAGGTTGGCTTGATTAGATTACACAATACTCGTAAAAATACATTAACACTCGTATCTCCTACTAAAGCATAAATTTTATTAAACTCAAAGTTACAATTAATTTGGTTAAGATAATTAATATTATCTACAACAAGACTTAAATTTTCTATATTCATATATTTACCTCAAGATGATTATAATATGAATTAAGATACTTGCCAATAATTATAAGAAAAAATTCTACTTTTTGGTAGAACTTTCATATTTTTCTAAAGCTTTTTTTAAACCTATCCAAGGAAGTAAGGCACAATGTTTGCGATTTTGTTGCTTATATATTTCATTGTAAGCTAAGGCTTCACTTAAATCCTCGTTAGTAGTACCATTTTCAATCATAGTTTCATATTCACTACATAGTTTTAAAACTTCACTTATTTTTTTATTTTCTAATAATTTTATCATTACAGAAGTAGCCGATGTTGAAATGGCACAAGCTTCCCCATCAAAGTAAATTTTCTTAATTATATCATCTTCTATTTTTAAATAAATATCAATATTATCAATACAAGATTCATTATTGGAATTTACTTTTATAAATTCATCCTTATTTTCTGGAACTTCTTTATTATATGGATACATGTAATTATCCATAATGATTTCTCTTCTTAATTCATTATCCATTATTATATCATCTCTTTTAATATTCTATTTTTATCACTTAGCAATTCAACTAAACGATCAATTTCTTCTTTTGTATTATAAAAGTATAAACTAACACGACAAGTATTTTTAACTCCAACTGCATCTTTTAAAATTTTAGCACAATGGTTTCCAGCACGAACGCAAATATTATATTTGTCTAAATAAACAGCAACATCTTGGGAAAATATACCATCAACATTAAAAGCAACTATACCTGTATCAGATTCTAAATTAATTATATCAATATGCTTAATATCAACTAATTTATTTACTAAATACTTACGTAATTCTCTTTCATGTTCTAAAATGTTATCCATACCGATTTTATTTAAATAATCAATAGCGGCTCCAAGACCGATAACTCCAGCAATGTTAGGAGTACCAGCCTCAAGTCTAGTAGGCAAACTTTTTAAATAAACATCATTTACATCATCAAATGATTCATTCATGCCACCACCTAGGTTAACAGGTTCCATCTCTTGTAAAAGTTCTTCTTTACCATAAAGAACCCCTACTCCAGTTGGACCACATAATTTATGAGCCGAAAAAGCTAGAAAATCACAATCCAAATCCTGAACATCTATTTTCATGTGAGGAACACTTTGGGCGCCATCAACTACTAAGAAAATTCCACGTTCATGAGCAATATGTGCTATTTCTTTTATCGGACGTAAATCCCCAATAACATTAGTTACTTGGGCTAGAGCAATTACTTTCGTTTTAGGTGTAATGCTTTTTAAAACATTTTCAACAGTAACATAGTAATTATTGTCTAGGGGAATATAGTTTACTTCTAAATTCAATTCACGAGCTAATCTAAACCATGGTAAGACATTTGATGCATGTTCCGATTTAGTAATTAAAATCTCATCACCTGGTTCTAAAATGTTAGAAAAGAAACCGGTAGCAATATAGTTTAAAGATTCTGTTGCTCCACTAGTAAAAACTACTTCTTTTCTACTTTTAGCATTAATAAACTCTTGTACTTTATTACGAGCAAGTTCATACTCCGTATCTACCTTTAAAGAAGTTTTATAGTCGCCTCTATGTGCGTTGGAAGTATATTCGGTATAGTATTCTTCTATTTTTTTAACAACTACTAAAGGTTTTAAAGTAGTTGCTCCATTATCTAAATAAGTTATATTATTAAAAAGAAAAGGAAAATCTTCTCTATGCATATAAGTACCTCCTACATACTAATTATTTTCTTTTAAATTACTCTTTAAAAAGCCGTCAACAATTAACTTTATGGCATCTTTTTTATTTATTCCTTTACTGTTTAGATAAAACAAATAATCTTTATCAACGGTACTAATCGTCGTATTATGAATGGCATTAACACTATCACTGCGAACTAATAGATTAGGAACTATCATATTTTCAGCATCATTTAAAGTAACAATTCTTAAATTTTCTAGAACCTCATTATCTTTAGTAGCCTCATCAACTTTAGAAGTAGCAACATTTTTAATTACACCATTTTGGTCGGTTATGCCATGGAAGTTAATATGTGAAATATTATTATTTCCAGCAATATTGGCATTTAAACTGATATCGCTTGTAATTAAAGTTTTAAGACTATAGTTAAATTCAACATAGGCATTGGATGTAATTTCGATATTCAAATTAAATTTATTTATTGATTCATTATAACGATTATAAAGTAAGTGGCTACCATCGGACATAATAATTTTTAAATCTAAATCGGTATTATTATTAATATCATTAATACAAACATTACCACTTATTTCTAAAGTTAAAGTATTAGTTTTAATATCTAAATCATTTAAGGAATTATTAATACTTAAAATGCCCTCTTTCACTAATAATTTATTCATATTTTTAAAAACTCCTTACACCATTTGTCCTAAATCAAGGTTAAAACCGTTTTCTTCGATTTTTTTAGCTATATTAATATCACCAGTAAAGCTAATATGTTTATCTTTTATAATATGAACAAAGTTAGGCTTGATTATATCCAAAATATTACTATGGTGGGTAATTATTAAAATACTTATTTTTTCATTTTTTTCATGATAATATTCCATAATTGAGTTAGCACATACTTTTAGGGCATCAACATCAAGACCACTATCTAATTCATCTAAAATAATTAGGCTTGGCTCTAGCATCCAAAGATGCATTAGTTCATTTTTCTTTCTTTCGCCGCCACTCATACCGTCATTGATACTACGATGAATAAATGATGTAGGAATGTCTAATTTTTTACAGACTTCTTGAATCTTTTTATTAAATTTATATAAATCAACAGAATGACCTAGTCTATTAGCAAGAGCCATTCTAAGCATATCAGCATTACTAACACCTTCGATAGCTAATGGACTTTGATTAATTAACATAATCCCCATTTGAGCTCTGGTGGTTGTATCAACATTTGTAATATCTTTATCATTATAAATGATTTTACCATTAGTAATTATATATTTACTATCACCCATGATAGCTTTACAAATACTAGATTTACCAATACCGTTTGGTCCCATGATAGCATGGATTTCTCCGTCTTTAATATTTAAATTAAAATCGTTTAAAAGCTCTTTATCTTCTACTTTTAAGCTTAAATTTTCTATTTTTAACATAAAAACACCTCTTAAGTTTCTTTTTGTCTTTTGCACACAGATTATTTTACCATAAAAGTTTTAAAAAAAGCAGGTATTTCTTAATAATTATCATTAAAAAATATCTGTTAATTTTCAAAAATATAACTTTATGATTATTTATTATTGTTATCACTATTATCTTTTCTTCTTAAATTAAGTAAAATAGCAGCAGCTTCATCATAATTTTTAATTTCGCGATTGTTAGTAATTTTTTCAATTGCTTTTATTTCTTCTTCATTTAAGCCTTCTTTCCCTAAACTAGATACAAAAGTAGGAGCACTTAGAAAATCAGTTAAAAAGTTATATACTTTATCTTTTAAATTAAAAGACTTAGATAATTCAAAAGAACATTTGCCATCATTATAATGACATTGAAAAGGTGGTAAAACAAGCCATATGTGCTGTACTACTCGTCCGTAAGCCGTCTGAGCTTGAGCCAATGGTTCCATATTTAATATTGTACAATCGTTAACAGTCACAGTTTTCTCTTCTAATTTAGATTGCATTTGATTAATTGCATTTTGATAAGCTAATAAATATTTTTCAGTTAAAACTTTTGCTAAATCTTCACCATAAAAATTTATATAATTGATTATAAGTTTTTTATTAGCTATACGATTGCTTAGCACTTTTAAATAATCATATATAGTCTCGCCATAAGAAATTTCAATTTCCTCTAGGACTTTTTGGTTCACTTCGTCTTCTATATTTTTTAATAATTTTTCTAAAGGTGCAACTGTAATATCTTGTGTCTCAAGTAATTCTTTCTTACCTAATAACTTTAAATAACCAATATTTAAAGGGTTTTTAAAAAAGTCAATAAAGTTAGTTGTTTGATTAGCATCTAAAGTTCTAACTACCGTATTTTTTAAAATATTCTTTTCTAAAGTTTCAATATTAATACTACAGTGTTTGAGTAGCAAAAAAATTCTTGCATAAAAAAATTCATTAAGTAAAGCATTTAAGTTCCTAGTGTCCTTTACAGCATCATCTAAAACAAAACTATTATTATTAGCCCATTTTAATGCAGCAATAGCAACATCAGCACAAATTTTTTCAAATGATTCTTCTATCTGTTTTTGCTCCTCTAAAGTTACTTTTTTTAAATTCTTGATATTATTTTCCATATTTTTTTCCTTCTTTAACATATTTTGTATGGTATCATAGAAATTAGTCTTACGCAATAAATAAAACAATACTTTTAAAGGAATAATTAATGCTTTCTTTGTTTAAAATATTACACATATATAATAATGAAAATTTATATAATAAGTTATACTATATTATATAGGTTTTAGGACCTAATAACTAAAGTTAGAAAATCTAATAAAAATAACTACAAAACGAAGCAAAACTATAGTATAATTATTTTGGTGATGCGAGTGAATTACCCAGGATTAAAAAAAGAATATACAAAAATAAAACAAAGTTATGCTAATCGTGGTATGGACTTAGAAAATCTTTTAAATGAGACAAACCAATATTATTTAGAAAAAGATATAGCGGTTATTTATAAAAAGCCTACTCCTATTGGTATTAACAAAGTACGTTATGAAAATAACAAACAAATAATTAAAGAAGCCTACTTTAAAACACAATCAACTCTTGATTATAACGGTATTTACAAAGGTTATTATGTTGATTTTGATGCAAAAGAAACAACAAGTAAAACGGCATTTCCACTTTCAAATATTCATGAGCATCAGTTAGAACACATTAAAAGAGTTGATAGACACGGAGGACTTTCTTTTTTAATTATTAAGATGAATAATGCTTACTATACTTTAGGAGCTAGGAAAATACTTTCTTTTCTAGAAAATAATGATAGAAAGTCAATACCTTTTTCTTATATTGAGAAATATGGTATTAAAATAAAAGAAGGTTTTATTCCCCCACTTGATTATATTAAAAGTGTGGATATATTAATAAAGGAGATGGATTATGAAAAAAATAAATAATTCCAAGAAAAACTTACAAAGAAATATAAGTAATATAAAAGCAAAAATTGATACAAAGAGAAGTTATCAGAAAAAAAGGAAAAGAAAAAGTAGACATATCATTTTAAGTTTAATTATGGTTATTTTAATAATGATTATGATTTTAGGCTTATTTGGTATTATTTATATAATTACTTCAGCCCCAGAATTTGATACTGATAAATTATATAATACAAGTTCTTCCATTCTTTATGATAAAAACGGTAATGAGATTGGACGTTTAGGAGCAGAAAATAGACAACTTGTAACTTATGATGAATTACCACAAGTCTTAGTAGATGCAATTGTAGCAACCGAAGATTCTAGATACTTTCAACATAATGGTTTTGACATAGCTCGTTTTGCTAAAGCTTCTCTAGGTCAATTATCTGGTAACTCTAAAGCCGGTGGTGCCTCTACTATTACCATGCAGGTAGTTGGTATGGCTTATACAGATCGTAGTGAATCGCATGGACTTGCCGGGATTATCCGTAAATTCACTGATATCTACATGGCTATATTTAAAATTGAAAAAAAGTATACCAAAGAAGAAATTTTAGAATTTTATGTTAATACCCCTCAGTTAGGGGGAAACAATACTTATGGTATTGAACAAGCCTCTCAAAGATATTTTGGCAAAAGCGTACGCGACATATCCTTACCCGAGGCTGCTATTTTAGCCGGTATCTTTAACGCACCTTTCGACTATAGCCCTTTTGCTAGTATTGATGGTTGTACAAAAAGAAAAAATATAGTTTTAAACTTAATGTATCGTCATGGCTATATTACTGAAGAACAATTAAACGATGCTAAGAGTATTCCAGTCGAATCATTAATTAATTTAAATGTTAATGATGGATTAAATAAATATCAATGGTTTATTGATACAGTTCAAGAAGATGTAAAAAATACAACAGGTAAAAATCCTGCTGCAGTACCAATGAAAATTTATACAACATTGGACCCTACTATTCAAGATGAATTAAATACTGCTGGTAATACTAATACTTATAATAAATGGAAAAATGATGATGAACAACTTTCTATGGTAGTAACTAGTGTCAGTGATGGTTCAATCGTTGGTATCTATGGTGGTCGTAATCAAAATGGTGTTCAAGAACTTAACCGTGCAACCTCAGAATCATATCAGCCAGGTTCTTCTGCTAAGCCTATTTTAGATTATGGTCCTGCTATTGAATATAATAATGCTTCCCCAGGAACTTATGTTTTTGATGAACCAATGTCTTACTCAAATGGACAATCTATTAAAAACTGGGATGGTTCATATTATGGTCAAATTACTATGCGTTATGCCTTAGCCAAATCAAGAAACATCCCAGCTCTTCAAGCCTTTCAATCCGTAGATAAAGATAAAATTGCTAATTTTGCCCATGGAATGGGAATAAATTATGGAAAAGATTTATATGAATCCTACTCTATTGGTTCTTTCGATACAGTATCAGCGGTTCAGTTATCAGCAGCTTATGCAACATTTGCTAGAGGCGGCTATTATATAGAACCTTATACATTTACAAAGATTGAATTTACTGATACCGATGATGTTTATGAAAATAAACCTAAAAAAGAAAAAGTTATGAGTGATTCTACAGCTTATATGATAAATAGTATCTTAACAACAGCTAAATCTTCATATGGAGTTGGTGGTTCATTTAATGTAAGTGGTACAGATATTGCTGCTAAGACTGGTACGTCAACTTATCCAAATAATGCCGTTGCAGCAGCTGGTATTAAAGCAACTCCTTCGCGTGACAACTGGAGTTTAGTATATTCTCCTGATTACTCAATTAGTTTGTGGTATGGATATGATAAACTTAGTAAAACAACATATACAACAATGAATAATGCTAACCGTGTAAAAAATAATATAATGAATAACATAGGCAAAAAGATATTTAAAAAAAATTCAAGATTTGAAAAACCAAGTAGTATAGTTGAAGTTGAGGTTGAAAAAGAAACAGTACCATTACAACTTCCAAGCGCTTATACTCCAAGTAATATGCGTATGACTGAAATATTTAAAAAAGGTACTGAACCTACAGAAACTTCTATTAGATATCAACAATTAGAAAATCCTACTAATGGTAAAGCTACTACTAATGGTTCAACAGTTTACTTATCTTGGACTGGAATAAATACTCCTGATGCTATAAATAGTGAATACTTACAAAATTATTTCAATGAGAATTATAAATATTCACCTTCTAAATATTATCAAAATCGTTTATCTTATAATAATCAATATATTGGAGAACTAAGATATTCTATCTATTTACAAACTGGAGATAAATTACAACTTATTGCTGAAACTAAAGATACAAATTATACATATCAGGGTGATGGTAGTGCTAATTATACATTTATTATTAAAGCGAATTATTCAATATTTAAAGATAATGCTTCTACCGGTCTTAAGATAGTTGCAGGTACTGGTGGTTCAACTGCTAGTGGTATTTCCTTAAAGATTTCCAACAAAGATGAATGCCGTACAAGAATAACTAATAATTCTTATTATAATGATAATACAACTATTACAGCTACAGATATTAATGGAAATAACATTACTGATGATATAAAAGTCTTAGATAGTACTATAATTAATACAGAAACTAATGAAACGGTAAGGCGAATCAATCTATCTTTAAATGGTAAATATAAGATAACTTACAATGTAAGCTATAATGGAAAGACTTATAGTATTTCTCGTACATTTACTATTGCAGATAGTTGTAATATAACTGATTAAGAGTTCTAAATTCTGGAACTCTTTTCTTTTTTATTATTTAATAAAAAAACTATTTAATAAGAATAATTTAAATCTTACTAAATAGTTTTTATTTATTTTGTCAGTCTTTTATTTTGCTTAATTTTTTTCATTTTATCATGTATAATCTTACAATTTTCAGGAGTATAGCCAACTAACATTTCGGTATTTTTATTGCTAATAGTGGTAAATACTTCATCAAAAACTTCCATATACTTTTTAGTTAAAGCAGGAACTACCGCAATGTTATAAGTTTTGGCCTCATCCGTTACTGCTACTATTGATTTGGTAGACTTTATTCCATTAATTCTTTGTTCAATAGTATATAGCCATATTAGGTTACTATAAGGTATTATTTTAAAAGTACCGTTCATTAATATAATATAATTTGGCGTTAAATATAAATGAATATTAGCATAATAAAAGGCATCTTTATCCAAAGTCTCAGCGTCAATCTTCTTTTTATCTTCGAGCGATAATTTATTTATATTTTTTAGAAATCTTTTTTTGTTAATTAAACCAATTATTATAAAAGTGGTACCACAAGGCCCCAAAATAAAGGCTAAAAAGTTTTGCCAAAAGGCAACATCTACAGCATCTGATGTCATATCTAAATAAATATTACCAAAATAATATTCATAATCAGCAAGAGTTATTTCTTCATCAGGCCACAATTCTTTAACCGTTTCAATAGCAAGCTTTTTAACTTCTGTTGGTACCAAAGCAGAAACTCCTATTACCCTTTCAGTCTTATTATCAGTATACAAAGTTTCATCTTTAAGACGCTCATAATCATAATCGCTCATGTAAGCAACATACATATAGTTATTATCTCTAATTAAATAAAAATTTCCATTGTTATCATCATTCGTAGCAAATAAATAAGGGAATATATCAGTATCTACATAACTTAAAACATTTTCTTTATCATTTTGATTAACTATAACATCATGAAAACTAACCATATTTTCTTTAGCCTCTTTAGAGACAAGCACTCCCCAAATTATACATATTAAACATAGTCCTAATAAAAATAGACCTATATAAATATTTTTCTTATATCTAATTACTTCTTCTTTGATAATGGGATTGCTAAATTCTTTCATAAGTAAACAACTCTCTTTCACTTAAGTATATTCTAACAAAATTAAAATTAATAAGCAATAAGGACTTATACTTTCGAAAAAGATAGTAAAAATGATATTAGAAACATCCAATATCATTTAATAATTAAAGCAAGGCTACCTACTATTCTTATTTTAGCATTTCTCTTTTAATCCAAGTCATTATAACTTCAACTATATAGTCTATTTCTGATTTTGATAATTCTTTATTTTTAGGAATATGATGAATACGTTCTAAGCAGCCTCGGCAGCAGCAGCCACATGCATGTTGAGCAATAAAAACAGGATGAACTTGACGCATTGGTGTTTGCTTACCATCATTTAAAGGATTTGCCGGAGCCAACCTTTTTTCGATTAAGTCATACGCATCACTCTTAATTTTATCTATCCCCTTCTCTTTAACATAATCCTTCATTTTAGAATTTAAGTGAAATGAACCTCTAAATTTAGATTTTGCTAAACTATCAAGTAGTTTTTCAATCATCATAACCACTCTCCATATTTTTTAATATAAAGTTTTTTTACAATTAATACTAATAAGAAATATAAAAACACAAGTGATATTAAACATATATAAAAACATATTGGTAAAATTACAAAATCAAAAGATTTTATTTGGCTTAAAACAATTGGTGTAATTATAGTTAAAATCATTGAAAAGATTGTTAATATGTATAACTTAGGGGAAGCATTAGATTCAGTAAATGGAATCTTCGAAGTTCTAATATTAAAGATAATAGATAACTCTGTTATTAAGCAAGTTACAAACCAGGCTGTTTGAAAATAAGGAGCCATTTCTATACTATTATATTTAAAGACAAATAGAAAGAGAGCAAAGGATAAAGCATCAATTATACTACTTGTTAAACCCATAATTAGCATAAATCGAGATATATTTTTGACATTCCATTTTTTAGGAGCTATTAAAAATTCTGAATCAACATTATCATCAGGAATTCCTAATTGTGAAAAATCATAAATAAAATCTTGGAGTAACATTTGAATAGGTATTAATGGTAAGAATGGTAAGAAAATACTAGCTAACATAATGCTAAAAACATCACCTAAATCACCACTTAAAGCCATTTTCATATACTTAATAATATTGCCATAAACTTTACGTCCTTCAATAATGCCATCGTAAACTACTTTTAGGCTTTGTTGCAAAATAATAATATCACTTGATTCTTTAGCAATACTAGCAGCAGTATTGACAGAAATTCCAACATCAGCACTAGATAAAGATGGAGCATCATTAACACCATCACCCATATACCCAACAATATGACCACATTTTTTATATAAACTTACTACCCTTTCCTTTTGAATAGGATTCATTCTTGCAAAGACATCGGTTGTATCCAACTTTGATATCAATTCTTCATCACTCATCCGATCAATATCGATTCCCGTTAAAATTTCATCACTATTTAAACCTACCATATTACAAATATTTTTAGTGGCATATGGGTTATCACCAGTTAAAATCTTGGTTTTAACATTTATTTTGCTTAAATTAACTAATGTTTCTTTGACTCCTTTTTTAGCAGGATCAAGAAAAGCTACAAAACCAATAAAAGTAAGTTCTTGTTCAAATGAAATATTAAATTTATCACTTCCTGGATAAGTATCTTTTATGGCAAGAGCAATTACTTGCATACCATTGCTTGCCATAGCGGTAGCTTGTTCTTTAATATTATCTATTTTTTCTTTATTAAGTTTAAATTTAGAACCTTTTTCTAATACCCATTTACAATTACTTATTATTTCTTCTAAGGCTCCTTTAGTAATCATTAAGTAACTATTTTTATTTTTTACAACAACACTTTGTCTTTTTCTTGTATAATCGAATGGAATCTCATCAATCTTTTCATATTTTTCAATTTTTTTATCAATACCATGCAATTTACCATAGTTGAGAATCGCTTTATCTACTAAATTTTTAATTCCTGTACTATATGTACTATTAAGATAGGCATATTTTAAAACGTTCATATTTGCTTTACCATTAGCATCGATGTATTCCTGCAAAACTATGCGATTTTCAGTTAACGTTCCTGTTTTATCTGTACATAAGATGTCTATTGAACCTAAGTTTTGAATAGAAGCTATATTTTTAACTAAAGTTTTCTTTGCTGCTAAACGTTTGCTGCCTTTAGCTAAATTAACATTAACGATCATTGGTAACATGCTAGGAGTAATACCAACAGCAACTGATAAAGCGAAAAGTAGAGCTTCATTAAAGTTTTGTTTTATAATGCCATCTACTATTACTACAAAGATACAAACAATAATCATGTATTTTAAAAGCAAATGGGAAATACTTTTAATTCCTTTATCAAAATTAGTATCATTTTTACTAAATTTTACTTTCTTACCTACTTTTCCTAAATAAGTATTTAAACCAGTTTTTATAACTAAACCAGTTCCAAGACCGCTAACAACACTAGTAGACATTAAAGCTATGTTAGAAAGATTAAATAAATCAGGATTATCAGTATCTTGATATTTGTTAAGCTTTTCTACCAAAATGCTTTCTCCAGTATAAACTGATTGATTTATAAATAAATCTTTTGTCTCTATTAGTTTAAGATCAGCAGGAATAATGGAGCCGGCAGTTAATTTTACAATGTCGCCTACTACAACATCAGTTACATTTATTTCTAGTTCTTTATTATTACGAACAACAAGGCATTTAGAAATAACACTTCGTTTTAATTTTTGATTAAATTTATATATTGAATAATCCTGAACAAATCTTACACCAGCACTGATAATGGATATGGCAAAGATAATCATAGAACCTAGCTTATCACCTAAAAGGAAATTGATAATGCTTAAGAAAATTAAAATTAAGACAAATTCATCTTTTAACGAATTTATAAAAAAGTAAATTGGTCCCCTCTTTTCTTCTTTTATGGTTACATTTTTGCCATTTTCGTTTAATCTTTTTTTTGCTTCTTTTATAGAAAGTCCTTCTATTTTAGTATTTAAATCAATATAATTTTTATTAATATCTGATGTTGCTAGTTCTAAATATGTTTTTAATATTTCTTCATTATTTATATTATTATTTGTTTTTAACATAAAATACCTCTTATAATTTTGCTTTCTTCTCTTTATTGTTTACTATATAAGTATAGCACAAATCATTTTTCTAAATTAATTATTTTTTTAATATTAAGAAAAAAACAAGTATTTTACTTAGAGAATTACTTGTTTTTTAATTTTATTATTTTTCTTTACGAAACTTAGTTAATAGAGCAGCAACTACATTATTTACAACATCACTATCTACTGATTTTGTTTTTATTTCATTATTTTCAGTATATACTTCTAAAACTAGCATATTATCAGTATCAATTGCATCATTCTTTAAATCACATTTAAGACCAAGAATATAATTTTTATTTTGATAAGTTTCTCTTTCTAGTACATAAAGCATTGTACCATTTTCGAGTTCAATTATTCTATCTTTCATAAATTTCCTTCCTAACGTGATATTGATTTTTCAATAACTTCTTCTACTACATCTTTAGGGAACCAAGCATAACCAAGACCATTGGCTTGTTTAAAATGATACCAAATTTGACCATCACCTGCAGTTACCGCACGATCAAATACAGCATCTTTTCCAGCACTGGTAATTAAGTTTACAGCATCTTTGTTGCCAGATGCAACATATCCCTTAGCAATTTCACTTAAATCATAAGTTTGTCCTTGAACAGGTGTTAAGTCGACTGGAATGTCGGCTGGTACTTGCGGAGTTGTCTCAGGTGCTGAAGGCTCTGAACTTCCCGATTGATTGAAATTTTGGGATGGGGTGTCAATTACAGTTTCTTCTGGTTTTAGAGTTGATTTTATGTTTTCTAATACAGTTTTACCGGTAACCATTTCGATAACATTACCAGTAATATAACCAGCCGAAACCCCGTTAACAAACAAATTAAATTCTTTGCTTGTTAATACATCGTATGCTTTATCTACACCAGCAGCGATTTTAGGATGTTTCTTAGCAAATTTACTATTCTTAAGTTGTTCAATTTTTTGGCTAATATTGATAATTTTACCATGGCCTAATTTTTCGGATACAAAATTTACAGCACTAACTCCTAATTTAGCCGTTGCCATAGCCATTCTAATTGTACCAATTCCTGGTACACAAGATAAAGCTAAACCAGTAGCAAAACCACCAGTGAAAACAGCAACTGCTCCAAGTAAGGCCTTCCAGTCTTTCTTTTCTTCTTCATCATCTTCTGGAATTTCGGGTTCAAATTTTTTACAATATTTCAAAATATCATTTTTAATATTTTCTTTAATTTGAGCTTCATCAGGACCAGCAAACTTGCTTATTAAAGGATGATTATTAACAAAATCAGCAACCTCATTATCAGTAAATTCAGTATTACTAAATTTACCAATCCCTTGTCTTACGATTTCCTCATATGCAGACTTTTGTTCATCCGTTAATTTAATAACATGAGGTGGTAATAAAGGGATTACCGGTTCTTTTTTAGGATCATCTTTTCCTTCTTCCTTTATACCATCACCAGGCATAGTATCATCGGAAGAATCATCATGACCTTCAGGATTATCATTTGCCCCCGCCCCGTTTTGTTTAGGTTCTTCTTTTTCTGGGGCCTCATCATTACCGGGTTTAGTCTCGTTACCTTCAGGACTTGCCTTTTTAGCATCATCTTTTTGAGATTCTTTTTCTTGATCTTTATTATCGTCTTTTGCCTCTTTTTTAGGATCAATTTCTCTAAATTCAACCTCAAAAGGTTCATTTTTATCTAAATCATGATCATCTATTTTTTCTTTATTGTTATTATGGTCAAGTTCTAAACTAACAGCATCTAGGGCCTTTTCTACCTTGTCTATTTTTTCTTCAAGGGCATTAATTCGGTTTCTTAATTTATCGGCAACGTCTTGAAAATTTTTTTCTTTAGCATCTTTAAAAATAACAAGCAATTTTTTTAAATTTTGTAATAATCTTTCTTTATAATCTTGTAATTCTTTTATGCGTTTATCATAATAAGATTTAAATTTTTCAAAAAGATCTGCTACTTCCTTGTATTCTTCCTTTTCATTTAAATGTTTTTGCAAGTTTTCATACATAGCCATAAATTTATCATATGGTGTAGGATTATCCATATAAAGATTCAAATTATTATCAGCAAATAACTCGGGGAAATTTTTAGCACACAATTCAATGAAATACTCTAACTGTTTACTATGCTTATCAGTTAAATCTACATCATTTTCATCATCAATAATTTCTCCTGCTATTTCTTCGATTTTGCTTTTTTCTTTCACACTTAATGCGGAGCTTTTATTTAAACCATCTTCATTTTGGACTAAAGCACTTTGTTTAACTGCTAAGGCTTTTTCATCAATAGGTTGAAGAGCATTTAATATATAATCAACTTCTTTTAAATCTCTTGGCAAATTAGCCAGCATTATTTTACCAGCATTATTTTGTAAATTTTGGCTACTAATCATAAGTTCATTAACTAATTTTTCGGCGATTAATCTTTGTTCTTTTTCTAACTCTTCTATCTTAGAAATGATAACCTGGTTATTTCCAGCACTTAATAGTTTTTGTTTTAAGTAAACAAGAGCCAAGGCATTTTCTTGATGTTTAGATATTTGGGTGTTAATTGTTAAGGCATTGCCACTTCCCATACCTAATTTAATTAACGATTTAATATTACTACTAGTAAGTTGTTTACTTTCTAAATTCATTAAGGCATTATTTTCTTCAGGTACTTCTCTGGCGGTACTAAAAATAGTAGCATGCTGAGGAAGTAGTGGAATATTTTGATCCTGAGCAAATTTTTTGATTTTTTGATTTAATAATTCAATCTCACTATTTAGGCCATCATTTAATTGACTACTGTATTTTTCTATAAAGGCTAAAGCCTCATCTTTATTACCACGTATCAATTCGCTAAGTTGTAATTCCATTTTATATATTTTTATGGCTTCTTTTTCACGTTCGGTAGGATTTTCCCTTCTATTTAATCTCTTTATTTTTAGGCTAAAATCACCTTTCCATGTATCTCGGCATTTTTCAATAATCTCTGCTCTTAATTTGGCTCTTTCTATGATATCACTATATTCCTTAATATCAGCATTTAAGTCATCTATTTTATCAGTCACGATTCTATCTGGTTTTATATTATTTGCTCGTTGTAAATTATATAGGATAATGTTTAAATTATCCATAATAGACATCCTACTTAAATCAACACCAGCGGTTATGGAAGGATTGTTCTTCATTTCCGCCATAATTTTATCAATAAGTTCTGATTCTTTTACTTGCTGATCATAGTTTATACCTAATTCTCTTTCTCGTAAATATATTAATTTTTCCAATTCTAGTTTTCTTGTTTCACTATCATTCATATTTTATTCCCTCTTTGTTATTTTTGCTGCTAATTCAAGTATATTTTTTTGAAAAATTGGCAACAATTCATTAATTAAAGCATCATCTGCTACAAACTGAAGTTTTCCTTCTTCTTCTAAGACAACAAAAAACTCTTCTGTATTTTTATTTTCAATCATTTTATTAACAAATAAATAATGTTTACCATCTTTTTCTAAAGTACTCATTACTACATACTTCGTATTTAATAAAGTAAACACTTTTCCAACCGTTAAACTCATACTAGCCTCCTATTCTTAATTAATGATACCAATTTTATAATAACTTGTCAATTTAGAAAAAAACTACTTTGAGAGTTTTCGTGTTTTATTTAAAGTATCTAATTTTAAAAATCTTTCTAAGGTTGTATTTGCTTTTTCATAAGAAATATTTTCTATTTCTACTTTAAAGTCTGGTACGCCATTTATAGCATACGGATAGGCTTCAATGATTAATTCGTAGTCTTTGAAAAAAGATATTAAGCTATTAATCTCTTGTAAATGTTTTTCATAATCATCTGGTAAAACTAAAGTACAGCTTAATTTCTGTAATTTTTCGGTCGTATTAATTAAAAGGATATTACCGGTTTTAGCCACAAAATACATGAGTACCAAGAGCCAACTATTATAGTCTAAATCTTGAAAGGCTAAAACATCAGGATATGTTTCTTTTAAATAATCTGATAAAATTTTACTGTGAAGTACACCGATATTGATGCGACCTAACGGAATCATTTTGCCAGATGAATTAATAATTACTACTTTGCTCTCTGTTATCATTTAACTCCTAAAATTTTTAAATATTCATTCTTGTTATTCTGTTTTAAAATTTCCATAAAAGTATCATTCTTGCTAATATGTTCAAGCAAGGTTTTATCTATATCTTTTAAACTTTCTACTAAAGGTCTAGTAGTAATATTTTTTACTTTTTTTAGAATTTCTCGATTATTTTTTTCACTTTTGGCTCTTTCTTTGGGATATCCACCTCCAGATACTTCTCTAAATAATTCATTAAAAATATTTTCTAAGGTTATTTCGCTTCCCCATCCAAAGTTATAAGCAAAAGCAAGACTAGCGGCATTACCACCGTTTATTTGACTAAAAAGGTATGCACTAGTTGGATCAGTTATAAGACCGCAATACACATTAGGAAAACTATTTAGGGCCATCATGGCTCCTTCGCCAGTACCACAACCAGTGACGACAAAATCAACCACACCACTATTTAGTAAAATTGCGGCCATAATCCCTTCTTCAACATAAGTAATCGGACTATCTTTTTCGTCCTTCATTCCCAAATTTATTACTTCGTAATTGTATTTATCACAAACTTTCTTTAACGCTTTATAAATTAAAGCATTTTTACTGCATTGTGAGTTATCATTTATCAATGCTATTTTCATATTTTTTCCTCCAAAAAGATAGTATCATGAAACAATTAAAAATGTAAATAAAAAACTAATAAATAGAATTTTCTAATTATTAGTTTCCTTCTTTGAACTGGCATCCATTTTTAAAATTCTACTAGTACCAATCTCAGTTTCTTTTGAGAAATCATCTTCACCAACTACCTCAGTTGGAACTTTCTTAACCTTACGATAATGAGAAATTAATTGGGTTAATGTAACACTAGATAATAAGCGAAAATACACTCCTAAAGTCTTATAATCCTCTTTAACTACATTACTATCTTAACTTATTAATCTAATTTTAACTTTCGTGTATTTTCACATTTGTTCTTTTGACCTAACTCATAACCTAATCTAAATAAATCTTCAATAAATTTATTTTTACCATGAATTTCATCTTCAATTCGTAATTTTAATTCAGATGAATTGCCAGGATAACTCATAACATTTACTCCATCGATATTAGAGGCTATTCTTAAAAATGTGGCTATGTTTTTCGTCGTTAACCTAGTTTGCAATTTTTCAGCCTCATCTTCATCCAAATGCTTGTCGTAAGTAACTTTCTTATAACGAAAAGGCATATAATCCTTTAAAAGGATCTCATCAATTCCAATAGACTTCAAATACCCCATCGTTATTACAAGAGAAATTACATGACTAGGATTTATAAAACGATAATAACTATCCTTAGGTAAAACCCTCTTAATGGTTTCCTTTATTTCTAAAAATTCTGCTGAATCTTCTTGAACTTGGGAAGATTGAACGGCAATAACATTAGCGCATTTCTTTTCAAAATCGACACCAAGTCTAACATTAGGAAGTTCAATATGCTTATTGCACAACATTAGACTAATATAGAATGGTGTTTCATACCATAGTTCACTTCGTTTTAACATAATATATAAATCATCATCAAATAGTTTTCCAACTTTTTGTAAATTACGAAGTGGGGCTAGTTCTTCATTTAGAACATAACTAGTATAGTTTTTAAAGAAAATTTCAATATCTCTAGCATCATTATTAGTAGCATTTACAAGGGCAGCCTCAAATATCATTTTTATATTTTCATCTTCACCTCTTTGGTAAAATCCATCACGAACAAAGATATTGTACCAACTATCGCCACTTTTTATCGCCTTAATATATTCTTTCAAAGTTTCTTCGAATGTATCTATATTACTTATAACTATGCTAGGAAATGATTCTTCTCCAATTCGAACGGCTCTGATAATATCTATTCTCTTTCCTATGTTTTTAATGGCAACATTTATTTTGAAAGCGCTATCTTCTTTACCATCATGCTTTATATCAAAGGCCTCCGAATAAATATTATTAGCCGCTATTAAGAATTTTTGAGTATACGGATGGCTATTTAACATGGCAATATAATTACTTCCATATTCTTCTATCATTGCAATTAGTCCCATAGGATATCTATCTCGGTTAGCAAATATATTTTCAAACATAATTTCTATCTCTTTGGAATTTCCAATATAATTATTTTTATACACAGTAATTTTAGTCAAAAAATTTTTTAGACTCTCTTCTAGTTCTTCGATATCAATATTATTTTCAATAACCATTCTGGCTTCTTCACCATAAACTTTTTCATAAACATTAAAAAACAGTTTGCTATGTACACATATCATATAAATTACCTCGTGTGGCAATAAAACATATGATGACAATAACTATCAAATTCACTTGCCTCTTTCTAAGGTCGTATTATATGTTAATTCATGAGGATTTGCAAGCATTTTAGGCAGAAATGGCCTTTCAAGCCTTAAATTTTCTTTCAAAATAAAAAGAGCCATGCTCTTTATATGATATCAATAACATTATTTTAACTTCTTTAGACTTAGACTATATAAACTTATTATGTCAGCAATACTTAAAATTAGATAAATAATATTATTTACCCTTACTAAATTAAGAGTACAAATAAGCATTATAAGAATATACATAATACTTAAATATTTTATTTTATTATCTTTCTTATTTCTATTTATAATATAAGAACTTATAATAATACTTGAAATTAACAAAGTTATACCAAGTACTCTTAAGAAAATTAATCCTATTATTATAATTAAACTTAATACCATATATATAATATTTTTTTTACTAATTTTTTCTTTTAAAATATTTAATATATCTTTATAACCGATTATACTAAGTCTAGTGTATATAACCAGTAAAAAGTAATTAATAATAATTAAAATAGTAATAATTATCCCTAAAAACTTATTAATATTTTTAATTATATTACTATTTTGTTTTTCAAAACTTAGTATTTCTGCTAATGTTTGGGTATTGTTTTCTTTAAGACTATTATTTACTATATCTTTATTAAATAATATTCTTAATTTTATATCTTCTTGTTCTTTAATATCTTTATATTGATAAGATAACTTATAGTTATTATTTGTTACTTTTTTAACATTTTTTCCTTTATTAAAAGTATAGGCTTTATCATTATTTGGCAAATTAATAGTTATTTTTAAGTTTTTAATTCTATCAGGATTATTTTTTAAAATATTAAAATAAATCTCTCCTATATCGTTGTATTTTACGGCTAAATCTTTTATTACATACTTTAAATAATAGGCATTATTATCATCTTTATAAATTCTTAGGTAGTCTTTATCTTCATCATTTCTTAATATATAAATATTAGTATCGCCTGTATGGGCAACATTTGTTTTACTAAATTCTTTAACTCCAGTTATTTCTTCTGTATTATTTTTTACTTTAGGTATGCTACCGATAGTTAGAAATTGAATACTACTACCGTTATTTAATTTGTTATACTCTATAAAATTATCATAAGCTGGCACTTTTAACGTATTATCTTTATAATAAATATTTCTTTCGAAATAATTAGTATTTTCTTTTAATTCTATATATTCTTCGACCAATAAATCACCATTACTGTTTAGAGTAGCATTAATATAATAATTAGTAATATTTTCAGCTTTAATAACTAAAGGGCATAAGAATATTATTAGTAAAATCCATACTTTTTTCATTTAACACCTTTTATCATCTATTTAAAATTAATAGTCATAAATACCTTAAAATATCTATGACTTTATTCATTTTGTTAATTTTGATTTTTAGAAACGACCGCCACCGCCGCCACCGCCGAAGGAACCGCCGCCACTTGAGAATCCGCCACCGCCTCCAGAGCCACTTGACCAGGAACCACTTGAAGATGAAGATTCACTTGCATATTTAGCACTTTGAGCACTGGCAATTGATGTTCTTACAGCCGTACTAATTAAGTCATTTATATAATAGTTAGTAACCCAAGAATCATAATAGCTTTCACTTGACATATTATATTCTTTAAAACGCATATCCATTACTTTTGATACTTCTTTGGCACAGCCAAAAAGTGTAGCGTATACTAAATATTTTTCCCATAGGGCAATTTCTGGTACTTCTTTATCAGCAAACGAACCAAAATCTTTTAAAAATTTTTCTAAAGCTTTCCATTTTTTAAAGGCAAGAGCACCATTATAAGTTTTTTTACTAGGAATAGCAAACCAAGTGCTAACACATATAACAAATAAAAGTAAGACTAAATAACCAAAGGCAGCCTTTTTATACATTAAATTGGCTCCAAGCAAATAAAAACTCATTAAAATACTTACTAAAGCAATAATTAATAAATTAGAAATAATTATACCTTTACTAACATCATTAATGAAGCTTTTTATAAATTTATAAACTAAGAAAGCAAGGAGTCCTAATAATCCAACTACAAATAGAGGGGGAACAAAACAACATATAATAAATATGGTAACAATGATGCCTGGTTTAATATTAATATTTAGTTTATTATCTTTATTTTTTGAGATATTATCTTCATAATATTCTTTAGATATAGCCTCATTTAGAGCCAAATTTTTATAATCATTATAATTGCTTACAACAAAATTATAGGAAATACGGGCATTTTTTTTCATTTCTTTAGTAGTTATTTCGGTTTTACTGTCGAATATAACTTTTAGAAGTTTACTATCTTTATCACTAACTTCGATTGTGGAATTTAGTAATAATCTATAATTTTTAGAATCAATTTTTTCTTGAGTAATAACTTTTCTTCTAATTAAATCCATAATAGCTGCCGATGTTGCCTTGTCAGTAATATTTCTTGAGAAAAGATAAGATACGTCCTCAGGTGTAGAATCATCTGGTATTTCTCTAAGATATTCATTGTTAAATTCAACTTCAGGGTCCTTTTTATATTTTTTATAGATTAAAGTACATAGATAAACAACATAAAGAATTAAAACTATTGAGACAGTTAGACGAATATTATCATCTTTTTTTTCTTTAGCTTCTAATTTTATATAAATAGTATTAAGACGTGATGTTAAAGTTTCTTTTTTAGTTTCGTTATCTAGTACCAAAATGGCAGCATAAGTTTTATCATAGTTATCCATGTTTAAGTCTTTTTCTAACTCATCCAAATACTTTACTGCAGTTTTTTCTTCAATAGTATCTAGTTGTTCTTTATATATCTTTAATTCCTCTAAATATTTAGATTTGGTATCACCTTCCATTAAAATATCAATAGCAGCATAGGCATTTTCATAGTTTTTTCTTGTGATATCATTTTTAAATGTTGTTAAAAGATTTAAAGCTTTTTTTTCATTATTAGCTTCATTTTGTCTTCTAAGTTCGTTAGCTTCTTCGGCTTTTTTTTCCTCATAAGCTAGGATTTTATCTAAAGCATTGATATCATATTTCTTTGAACTATTTATAATAATGCTAGGACTAAAAGTACTACGAATATCAATTGCCGTATAAGCACTTAAATTTTTAACGATAAATGTTACTTTTTCTTTGCTATCTATATTTACTAAGCCATTTAGCGGTCCATGAGCCCAGGCTTTTACTTCAGCATTGTTTCCTGGAATATTTAAAGTGATAACTAGATTTTCGATATCTTCTCTAAAAGCATTACCAATGACATTCCACCCTAATTCACCAACATCATTAAAAAGAATTGCCAAGTTATTTAGACGATATTTTAAATAAAAGGATTTATTTTTTCTAGAAGGATTATAAATCATTATATCTTTGCCAGTTGAAGTAGTATCATAATCATATACCCCATAATCGCCTTTTTCGGCACCACTATCGTAATTAAAAGCATCCACATTTAAATTACTAAAATTACCGTTAAAATAAGGGTCAGCTCCTCCTATTTTGAGAATTTCTAAACCACTACCATTATGTAAGGTTGAACCACCATAACTACTAGCATTAATATTAAAGGGAGTTGCACTTAAATTTTTATAATCAATAATTCTTTCATAACCGTTATAATACCCAGTAATAGTAAAATATTCTTCAACTAATAATGAACCATCTTGTTCAATTGTGGCATTAATATAATAGTTTTCAACACCATCAGCTAGAACAATAATAGGAAAAATTAATAATAACCCTAAAATTTGTAAAATTTTTTTCATAAAAACACCTACTTTTCATTAATACAATTGTATCATATAACTTAAAAATTATGAAATAAGAACTTAATTTTTAGTCTTCTTGCATAATTTTTTCAAAAATTGGTAATAATCCAATGTTATTTTCCCGATGAGCTGGTAATTGATATAAATCATGTCCTGGAAAATCATTGCCTTCAATTAAGCAAGGCTTAGTAGGTCCCAAACAGACATCCCAAGCAACATAGCCGATTTCTGGGACAACTTGGCAAGCATCTATACATAATTTTTTTACTTCTTCAATCATTGGTATTGTAGCACCGACTATTTTTTCTTTAGTCATAGGATGATATTCATAAGTATTCCCATTTTTATCAAGAGCTGGATAATTTATTTTGCCTGTTGCAATATCAACTGGTGCGACCATACCACCATGATTAAAATTATCAACGGCATTACCTTTATTACCAATTCGTAAAAAAATACAAACAATCTTTTTATTTAGAGTTACTACTCTTAAAGTATTTACTGAATAAGGGTAAATTTTATTTAAAATGTCATTTTGACTAGCTACATCTTCAACAAGGGTTTGTCCACTTTTTAAAAGACTGTTGTAAACTTTTTTTAAATCCTTGCCTACTAAACTTATTTTTTCTACACCTCGTCCGCAACTTAGAGATAATGGTTTAACAATTATTTCTTTCTTATGGGCAGCATATTTTTTAAATTTCTCTAAGCTAGCTTCTTCTAAAAATAACCATTCTCTATTTAAATATTTGTTAAATAATTTATTAAAAAGAGCTTTGTTTTCAAAGTAATTAATATAGTCGGGGTTATTATATTTTTTAACAATACTATTATTTATTCCTCTAGTAACAATAGTTTTTCTTTCTTTTTTATTCATATCATACATTTTATATAACTTATAATCAGAATATCCAGCCTGATATTTAAAGCCACAATAAACCATATCATTAAAAATAAATAATTTACTTTTTTTCGTTTCTTTACTAATTTCTTTAATAGTATTAAACATTTTTTGATAATTCATTTTTTTAATCCTATTTAAAACATACTTTATTTTATTCATATATAAATTCCTATCCTATAATTATAGTATAACACAATATATTTACTTTTTAAAAAAAAGAATGATAACTAATTTATTTTATTAGTAGCATCCTTTTACAATTATTTTTTATTTACTCTTCTTAAATTTCTTTGGTTAATAAGACATCTATTGACATTTTCTAATTTTTTCATTTCTAGAGCATGTAATAATTCTTGAATTTCAATATCGACATCTTCGACTGCTTCAAAAATCGTATTATCGTGTGAATTTTTAGCTTGTCTTAAGATATTACCTTTTAAAACTTCTTGTTCGGCTATTTGTTTTAGTATTTCTTGTTCTTCTTTTGTATAAAAAACTATTATATCTCCCATTTTTTACCACCTAGTATATTTTATGCTTTTTATTTTTAATCTTTAAAATAATCTAAATCAATTAAGGGATAAATATCAATGCCTACTTCTTCATAAGGATGGTTTTCTTTTATTACTTTAATCAATCCTTTTACTCTATCAAAATCACATACTACTTCAATTTTATCTTCAACTGAACGTTCTAAAACGCCACTACTTCCTTTGAAGGGATTAGCTTTATCATTTGGTCTAAAGGTACAATTACATCTCGTAATGTTCATACATTCGCTATAGTTTCCTTGAATACCACAATGATATTTTCCAATTGCACTTCTTAGAGTCTCAGTGTATTCTGTTGGTACCATTACACATAATTTTACTGTTTTTACTTCTATTTGCATTTTTTCATCTTCTTTTCTATATTTTTTATTATACTATTTTTATCTAGATGTAGTAACTTAATTATTTCATTTCTTTTACCTTGTTTAATAAATTCATCTGGTACGGTATAATTTTCATATATATTATTGAATCCTTGTTCCAATAAATATTTAGCTATTTCGCTACCTAGAGAACCAGTACTTACTACTTCTTCGTAGACAAAGACTGGTTTATTTTGTTTTACTAACATTTTTAAAATTTTAGTATCCATAGGTTTAATATATCGAGCATTAATGACTTCTAGATAAATATTTTTAACTTTTAATTCTTCTCTTATTTCTAAGGCGGTATTTAAAAAGTCACCATAACTTATTAAATAACCATTATTAATAATTTTTTCAGGATATTTTATGATTTCCCAAGTGCCAATGGATTGTAATTCGTATGTTGTATCTTCGTAAGAGATTTTATCTTTAGAATAACGAATAGCCACTAATCCTTTAGTTTTAAAGGCAGTGTATAACATATTAGCTGCTTCTTTATTATTGTGGGGAGCCATAATAATTATATTAGGAATATTATTTAAGATAGCAACATCAAAAAGACCTTGATGTGTTTCACCATCTTCCCCAACGATTCCAGCTCGGTCAATACCAATAACAACATTACCATTCATGCGAGCAAGGTCCTGTTGGATCTCATCATAACCTCTTTGCAAAAAGGTTGAATAAATGGAAACAAATGGCTTGGCACCTTCAATAGCAAAAGCATTAGCTAAAACTAGAGCATGTTCCTCGGCAATACCAACATCAATAAAGCGGTCTGGGTATTTTTCCTTAAAACAATTTAATTTGCTACCATTAGCCATAGCAGGAGTTATAGCGATAATTTTTTTATCTTTTTTAGCTATATTAATTAAATGTTTGGTAATAGCATCGCTCCAAGAAATTTTATCATCTAAGTTTCCTAGCATTTTACCAGTTTTAATATCAAAAGGACCAACACCGTGCCAAAGACCGATTTTATCTTCTTGGGCATATTTGTAACCTTTACCCTTTTTAGTTATAACGTGAAGTAAAACTGGTTGAGACTCATTTTTTGCCATTTGTAAATACTTATCTAGCTCCTTAAAATCATGACCATTAATCGGACCATAGTAATTAAGACCAAACTCTTCGAATAAGTATCCTTCTTTCATATAAAGCTTTTTAAAGGACTCTTTTATGTACTTCATAAAACGATACACATATTTACCTATCCCAGGAATTTTTTGCAAAGTGCTTTTAGTATCTTGCATAGTTTTATGATACTTTTTAGTGCTTCTAATTTTATCTAAAGTATTATGAAGAGCCCCGACATTTTCTGAGATGCTCATTTCATTATCATTTAAAATAACAATTAACTTGGTTTTCGCAGCACCAATATGGTTTAGAGCTTCGTAACACAAGCCGTTACCAATAGAACCATCGCCAATAACAGCAATAACGTTATTATCTTCTTTTTTCATATTACGAGCTAAGGCAAAACCTAAGGCAGCTGAAAGACTTGTTGAGGAATGACCTGCTTCATAGTTATCATAAACAGATTCACTCATTTTTTGAAATCCAGATAACCCATTAAGTTTTCTTAAAGTCTTAAATTCTTTAGCTCGACCTGTTAAAATTTTATGAACATAAGCTTGATGTCCTACATCAAAAATAATCTTATCTTTTGGGCAGTTAAAATTACGATGAATAGCCATTGTTAATTCAACAATTCCTAGATTTGATGATAAATGTCCCCCAGTTTTAGAAATATTCTCAATTAAAAATTTTCTTATATCTGCACTTAATTCATTTAATCCTTGATAATCCATATCTTTTAAAAATTTAGGATTTTTTATATCTTCTAACTTCATTTTTTCAACTCCAAGCAGTAAATCTATAATATCAAATAAAGACTAGTAACACCAGTATTTTAAAGTAGATTTTATTAGTTTTTTAAAAGATTGTCTAGTATTTTTAGACAATCTCATTTTATTTTATTAATTTAGATTAATTACCAATATATTCTTTATCAAAATTTTTTAAAACAAAATCAACAAGAACAGTTAATTTATCAAATACCCATATACTACAAATGTAGAATACAGTATATAAAAGAATCGTATTAAAGTTAACTTGACTTAAGTAGAAGAAGCTACTATGGTAAATAACTATATATAAAAATAATGACAATAACACTGTATAAAGAACAGCTCTATAAGTATTAAAGGGCTTGCAAATTCTCGATAAATTAATAAATCCAGTAGTCCCTGTCATAATGACGATTAAGGTACTTATTAAATTGGCATCAATATTAAATTGGTATCTAAATAATAAAATCATGATAACGTTAAAGACAACAGTTAAAGCCGGAGGAATACTTTTACTAACTACTTTTAACATAAAGTTTCCTTTAACACGATTATGATTAGGTTCAAGAGCTAAGAAAAAAGATGGAACACTTATAGTACAAGTTGTAATTAGACTTAATTGGATGGGAAGGTAAAAATATTCGCTCTTAGTTAGGATACAAACACAAACTAAAATGGAAGTAAATATTGTTTTTATTAGTAGTAATGAGGCTGACCTTTCTACATTATTGATAGTTCTTCTGCCTTCAGCAACAACTTCTGGTAATGAGGAAAAGTTAGAATCTAATAGGACTAATTGACTAACATTTTTGGCCGCATCGGAACCACTTGCCATAGCAATTGAGCAATCAGCTGATTTTAGGGCTAAAACATCATTAACACCGTCGCCAGTCATAGCAACTGTATGACCTTTACTCTGTAAGGCTTTAACAAGCATTTTCTTTTGTTCTGGAGTAACACGACCAAATACATCATATTTTTGGACAGCATCTACTACATTTTCTTCAGTAATTGTTCTGGCATCAACTCCATTAACATCGGTTAAACCAGCTCTTCTTGCAATAGATTCTACCGTTTTAAAGTTATCACCACTGATAATTTTTACTCGAACTTTCTGTTCTTTGAAGTAAGCTAAGGTAGCAGGAGCAGTTTCTCTAATTTCATCCTCAATAATAATAAAACCTAAAACTTGCTTAGTATTTTTTCCTGCTTTAGCTAAGACAAGGGTACGATAATCGCTATATTTATCTAAAACCTCATTATATTTTTTAACTTGGTCTTTTAATACAAATTCAGGAGCTCCTAAAAGGAAGGTGCCTTCTCCTTTAAATGTTGCAACACTATATTTACGACTAGAAGAAAATTCTGTAACATTTTCGATTTCCCAAGTGCCTTTTATATTATATTTTTCTTGGATGGCTCTTAAGGTATCATTGACATTTTTAAATGCATAACTAAAGTTACTTAAAACTTTATCAATGTAATCTTTTTTGATGCCTTTTTCTGGAACAAATTCTTTCATGTTCATTTTTCCAGAGGTAATGGTTCCAGTCTTATCAAGGCAAATAACATCAACTCGGGCAAGAGTTTCAATACAATATAATTGCTGAACTAAAACATTAGATTTAGCAAGTCTAGCAACACTTACGGCCATAACAGAACTAGTTAGTAGTAGTAATCCCTCAGGTATCATTCCAATTAAAGCTCCAACTGTATTAAATACAGCACTAGTAAAATTATTAGTAACTTCTAATTGATTTATCATTAAGAGAATGCCAACTGGAATAATAGTAATGGATAAAACTTTTAATAATCCTTCAAATGAACTCATTATAATAGAATTAGCTTTTTTATCATATTTAGCTTCTCTACTTATTTTAGAAATATAATTATCAGCTCCAATATGAATAACTTGAACAGTACAAAAACCACTAACAATAAAGCTTCCGGATAAAAGAGTATCACCTTTTTTCTTAGTTATGGCTTTAGATTCACCAGTAATGAATGATTCATTAACTTCAACTGTACCTTCTCTTATAATGCTATCAACAACAACTTGACTGCCTAATTTATATTCTAAAATATCATCGAGAACAATTTCTTCAACCCCTAGAGAAACGTTTATACCATTGCGAATTCCATCTACCTTGGAAGCTGATAAAACTGATAACTTGTCAATAATTCTTTTAGAAATAATTTCTTGAATAGTACTGATAATGCTATTAGCTATAATTACACCCATAAATAGACAGTTTTTGATAGCATCGAAGAATTTACCACCAATAATACCTGCAATTAAGATAGCACCACCTAAAAAGACGTTTAAAAAATTAAAATAAGTACAAAAATTGCTAATGATAATTTGTTTAATGGTCTTAGTTGGCGGTACATCGTTATAATTAACTAAGTTCTTTGAAATTCTTGCTTCAACCTCAGGGGTACTTAAACCTGTTTCTATATTGATATTTTTTCTTTCCATTAACACCACTTCTTTACTATCTTATAATATCAAAAATCAAAAAAACTTACCATATTATTTAGTAAGTTTCTTATCATTTTTTTATTTATTTTTTTGATAAATTTTATTTTAAAAATTATTTAATATTACCAATATAATAATTCTTTTTACCTTTACGAATTAAGAAAATTTCACCTTCAATAGCATCATTTTTATTAATAACATATTCTAAATCAGTTACTTTTTTATTATTTAAAGACAAAGCATTGCCACTTATTAATTCTCTAGCTTCTCTTTTACTGCTAAATACTTTAGCTTCAACTAATGAATCAACAATATTGCCTTTGCTAATATTTACTTGAGGTACTGTATTTAAGTTATTAATAATATCTTCTTTAGTTAGAGTATTAATTTTATCTGTAAATAAAGCTTCACTTACTTTTAAGGCCTTTTCATACTCTTCTTTTCCTCTTAAGTCAGTAATGATGCATTTAGCTAAAGTTTTTTGAGCTAATCGTAATTCTTTAGCCTCATTATGTTTGGCTATTACTTCTTCAATTTCTTCTCTAGTTAAGAAGGTAAATACTTTTAAATATTCTTCTACTTTGGAATCGTCAGTATTAATTAAATATTGGTATAGAGCATAACTACTAGTTTTATTTTTATCTAACCATAAAGCATTACCTTCACTTTTACCGAATTTTTTGCCGTTAGCATCTAAAATTAGTGGCATGGTAAAACCATAAGCTTCTTTTCCTAAAATTTTTCTAATTAAATCAATACCAGTTGTAATATTACCCCATTGATCAGAGCCAGCAACTTGCATGGTGCAACCCATTTTTTCATACATATTTAAGAAGTCATAACCTTGAATTAACATATAACTAAATTCAGCATATGTAATTCCTGTTTCTAAACGACGATTAATTATATCTTTATTTAGCATATAATTAACATTAACATATTTTCCGATATCTCTTAAGAAATCTAGAAATTCATAACCTTTAAACCAATCATAATTGTTAACTAGTTTTACATTACCTTCAAATATTTCATCAATCTGTTTTTGAATACCTTTAATATTATTGTTTAAAGTTTCAATACTAATGATTTCTCTTTCACTAGTTGGTCTTGGATCACCAATACGACCAGTAGCACCGCCACATAAAAGGATAGGCTTATGTCCCATCTTCATTAATCTTTTAGCCGTTACTAAAGATGAATAGTGTCCTAGGTGTAGAGAATCAGCAGTTGGATCAGTTCCCCAGTAAAAAGTTACGGATTCATTATTAATTTTTTCTTGAATATCAGCACCAGCTACGTCTTTAACAAGACCACGCCATTCTAGTTCTTCCCAATTTGTCATTTTTTGCATTATATTATCTCTCCTTTATCATCAAATTTAACATTTATTACTTTTCTACTAGCTAAGTAATCACACATATGTACAAAATATTGATATCTATCTTTTGGCACTTCTAATATTTCATTACCATTATAATCAGTATTCCATTTTCCCATGTGAGTTTTAACGACATGACCAATTAATTTAACCTCAGCATCTGTTAAACTAGTCTTACTTTGCATATCTTCTGCATATTTAGCTGCTAAGATAGGATGGTCAAAACGAGTATATTTTTCCTCTGGATTACCTTTTTTTAAACCATCATGAATGAGTAAACCAACAATCATAATATCTTTTTCATGTTGAGTAAACAATTTGTCATAAGGGGTTATTTGATATAACTCATAAGCCATTCTAACTGCTACTTTAGTGTGTCTAACAAGACCGCCTTCACCACTAGCAAAATCTGGATGGTACTTACCAGTTGATGAGGCCGGTATTGTATAAAAATACTCTGGTAAGGCCTCTAATAAAATTTTGGCACTTTCCCTTATACGTGTATCATTAATATAATTTAATTCTTCTGTAAACATCTAATACCTCCTCCTAGTACAAAAAAATAGCCATAAATATAAGGACGAAATTTCGCGGTACCACCTTATTTTATGACTATGCATACACTCTTTAATGATAACGGTTTTAACCGATTTAACTCCAGGCTTGTAAGACCCTTCCTCGTTAACAAGTAAATTCTATCATAATTTTATTTTCTTGTAAATATGCCATTAAACAAGTTACTAAAGAAATTTTTAATACCTTGTAAATTGAAGTAAATTTTATAGCCTAAAGCTCTAAGTATAGCATAAGCAATGGCTAAAATTACTAATAAAACAATAAATATAGTACCAATTATATTACTCTTTTTTTGATAACCAGTAACATTAATTAAATAATCTGTATAATTACCATTTTCAGCTGTAACTCTTATTTTTATTTGGCTACCTGTAGTAAGATTGGCATTGCCTTCGATAGTAACAGAGGCATTTGAATCGTCTGGTACACATTCAATACCAACATCAGTTTCATTTTTCTTAATAGTTATATTATATTCGTTAACATTAGGATCAAAATTAATGGCATGACCATTGATAACTAAAGATTTTAATAAACTATTACCTGAAATGTCCGTATCTGCTTCTTTTTTTATTATATAAATAGTATAAACGTTACTAACACTACCATCACTACTTGTGACCGTTATTGTAAGTTCATTAGCTCCTACTTCTAGGGATTCGCCACCTTTAATATCAACAGTATCGGTATCATTTTCTAACTCAACGGTAGCCACAACATTTGTTACATCATACCCAACGGTAACATTGTAATCAAAAACATTGCTTTCAAAATCAATTTTGCCTTCACTAAGTTTTAAAGATGATAATAAAGCTTTGGATACTTCTGGTGTTGGTTCTGGAGTTGGATCAGGAGTTGGAGTTGGGGTTGGCTCTGGTTCAACATTATTAGCTTTCTTTCTTGTGATGATTAGACGATAAACTCTTACACTTCCAGCTTCACTTTTTACTTTAAGATAAATATTATTTTCCCCTTCATTTAGATGAACATTACGTGGTCCATAACTATTTACAAAGCTTGATTTATTATCAGTTAATGTGGCTCCAACAGTCAAAACATCAACATCATTTTCAACCTCAACATTATAAACATTAGTATTACTGTTAAATTTTGGTGATAAAGTACCATTTGACAAAGTTATATTACTTAAAGTATTTACACTACTTTTGCTAACAGTCGCACCACCAGTACCGCTAGATTTTGTTCTGGTAATTTTTATAGTATAAGTTGATTCGGTTGCTTCTTGTAAAGCAAAACCTTTTACCTTAATTTGAATAGTATTTTCACCATAATTAAGATTTACCGTTCTCGGTTCATAGCCATCTACAAACGAGGCATCGCTATCTAGTAATGATGCATAAACTGTAACTACAGATGTACTACTAGAAACTGTAGCAGTGTAATCGAATTTAGTTTTATCAAAAGCTGGTGATATAGAACCTCTTGATAAGCTTAAACTATTTAAATAACTAGAAGCATTTAAAACAATGTTGCCAGTATTTTTTTCGCAGCGATAATTATAAGTGTTTTTACATAATCTTTTTTGTAGTCCGTAGGGAGTAAAATCAAGTGAACTTAAACGACATGTTGTTGATATTGGTTCCGTCTGAATTGTATGTAAATAATAACCGGGTGCACAAGTTACTAAAGTTTTACCTTCAGTTAAGTTACTATATAGACCTGTCGATGACATAATACCACACATATCAATAGTACCACTGCCTGTTACGTTACTTAAACCATCCATATTACAACTACCATCATCTTTAGTAATTGTATAGCCAGCTGAGGTATTACCATTAGTATCTACAGCCCAAATTGTATAAGTACCATTTGGCATACTAAGATAGGCATTAGTACTACTAGAAACATATTTAATAGCATTACTAATTGATGTTCCCATTAAATAATAAGAAATATTGAAATCACCTTTAGTAGCTTGAACATAAATTAAGTCATTATCTTTATTTTCTACAGAATCAATAGTTGGTCCTTTGGCAGCCTCAACTTCTACACATAATAAAAACAATACCAAACCCCATAACATTTTAAATGTTTTTTTCATCTTACAATTACTCCCTTGCTCATAATTTAATGATACCATTTTATCTATATCTATTCAAGAAAAAAAGACATCATTTGACATCTTAATCTTCTAATTTTTCAACTGTTTTCTTTAAAAGAACTACAGTGTTGCATCTTAAATCTTCAATTGCTTTGGCAACGACTGGTTCTGATACTTCTTTTACTTTACCTGCTAGTTTATTAACTTCTTTTTTTAATTTACTACCAACTAGGATAGCATCGCTTTTTAATTTAGCACTATCTAATTCTTCTAAATAACCTTTAATATTATTTAAAATACCTAAGCAATCACTTCTTAAAGTTTCACTATTCATATTTTTAACATAATCAGTTACAGCATTTAATTTAGAAGCTACCTTTTTGCGCATAGTAACACCACGGTATGGTGCAAATAAAAGACCAGCTCCTACTCCTAAGGCAGCTCCTAATATGAAGCCTTTAGTTTGTTTTTTCATTTTTAGTTTTCCTTTTCTGCTATTTTTTTCTTATCCTTTTTCTTGAATATCTTACCAATAATACCACTAGCTGCTTCTACAACTCTATCAGTAATAGAAACAATTTTATCTGTTGTAATATCAATAATAGAAAATAGACTATTTAAACTACTTACTTTATTTTGAACATCATCAACTACTCTATCTACTTTATCTAAAGTTTTAATAGCTTTAATTCCAATAATAATTCCTACTATTAAGATTATTATTAATAATACATACACAACAAGTGGTAAAAATACCTGCAAAAATTCTAAAAACATACTTACTTATCCTCTCTACTTTCGTACATTGAATCTATTAAATTAAATAAGTCTTTTTCTAAGGAGTCTTCTTCATCATTTTTGTTTGACTTAACGGTTGGCTCTTTTGGTTCTTCTTTGGCTTTTATATCTTCTTCGATTTCTTTTACATCACTAATATCAAGTCTTGTTGTCTTACCTATTTCCTCATCAGCATCTAATTCTTTGGAAATGTCAGCCATTTGCATTTCATTTTCACCTTGAAAATCTTTTAATGGTTCAGCCTCTTCGACATCAATATTTTTTTCTAAGAAACCAAAGGCTTTCTTTCTAACATTATCAACATCCATTATTTTTGGTAGTGTTCCTTCACTTGATGCTCTTGGTAAGATGTCTTCTTTACGATAATTTTTATCTAAGACACCATAAACAGGAGAAATAACTGGCGAAGGAGTAAATTTTTTTACTGGTTCCTTACTTGCTAGTGGTTTATTATAAATATTTTGACGATATTCACCAGATTCTTTAAGTATTTCACTAGTTCTTATATCTTTTTTTGGCTCTTCTTTCGTCTCTTTATTAGTAGCTGTACTAGTACCATATCTTAATTCTTCATACCTACGATATCCAGCATTAAGAGTCTCTCTTTCCTGTCTAGCTTCTAAACGTCTTTTTTCTTCTTCTTTTTCCTTTTCTTCTCTGGCTTTTCTATCACGTTCTAATAAACGATTTTTATTAATAGCGGCTATTCTATCAAATTCTTCTTCATCAAAGCTTTGAAAAACACTAGGTTCTTTTTTTGGTTCTTCTTTCTTTTCTGGAGTACTACTACTTTGTGAAGAGAATCTCACCTCTTCTTTTTTTGGTTCTTCTTTTTTCTTTTCTTCTTCTACTATTGTCTCCTCATCATCTTCGAATAAGACATTTTTTAACTTATCAAAAAAACTCATATATGTTGCACTCCTTCTAATTTACTAAGTCTGGGTCATTTGGTACATCATTATCTTCATAAACATCTTCTTCAGACACTTTTAAGAAGTTAGACTCATTTTTCTTAGTTTCGAAAATATTAAATTCAATTTCTTTAGCTGTTAGGACATTTTCACCAACGATGCTTTCTAAAAGGTTATTATTATATTTAACACTACTTAATACAACCATAGAATTAGTAATTGCACTCTTAATATTTTCCTCATCTACTATCACTTCTATTTTAGCATAATTATACATAATTTCAAGTAAATACTTGCCATTCTTCCATTTATTTATCTCAATATAACCGTACTTATCTTCATAGTTTATACTTTTAGAATAAACTGCCTTATCATCTTCTTTAAATTTTTCTATAACTCGATTATAATAGCTTACGACATCTACATAAAAATAGTATTTATAATTATCATCTGCTAAGGTCTCGTTATAATCTAAGGTATTTAAAATATCCATATTCGTTGGTGTATAATATTTATAACCAGTACGATAGGTATTTTCCATTTTATAATTACTAGCAACCACACTATTTATTAATTCATCATAATTTTTATCATTAATTTTACTACATCCACATAAAAGAAGAACTGTAGCAAGTAAACATAAAACTTTTTTCATAACGTCTCCATAATCCCATTATATCAAATATTATTTAATTTTAAAAGTTTACTTTGTGGCTTTTAAATAATTAATCTTAATATCTTTATTTTTAAACTTTCTTTCATACTCTGTTTCTTCGTAGAACTTATCAGTACTCCACAAATCTAGGGACATATCTTCTATTTTATATCCATAGTTAGTTAAAGAAATTATACTGCTTTCAAAAAGATTAGTATTGTCCGTTTTTTGCAAAATAACACACTTGTTTTTGAAGACATCATCATAAATATTCAAGAAGGTATCACTAGTTAATCTTCTTTTACTATGACGAGCCTTAGGCCATGGATCAGAAAAGTTTAAATAAATAGTACTTATTTCTTTTTCAAAGATATTATTTAAGTTTAGGGCATCACCATTAATTATTTTTAAATTAGGTAAATCAAGATCTTCTAATTTTTTTACAGCTCTAGCTACAATAGATGTATATTTTTCTAAACCAATAAAGTTAATATCAGGATTATTAAGGGCTTTACTAATAATAAAGTCTCCTTTTCCCATACCTATTTCTAGGTGAATTTCATTGTTATTATTAAAAAGTTCTTGATAATGACCTTTATATCTTTCTGGATTTTCTATTATATATTTATTATCTTTAATTATTTCATCAGCATTTTTTATATTTCTAATACGCATATTATCACTACTTTCTCTTTTCCTCATAAAATGTATTAGGAGGTTTTTATATGTTAAAATCACGAAATTCTTTCTTTTCAGAATCTAATATGAATTCAATAAATTATGTTAATCCCAATCCTGGCAATATGAATTATATGATGCCTAATGTTCAAACTCAAAGTGCTTCTAACTCTTTTTATCAAGGACCGGCAATGAATCAACCTTATACTACTTATCCAGCTTACCAAAATTATCCAGTGCAAACGGATAGTGTATCATCAGTAAATGACTATGACAATCGTTTAGCTAAACTGGAACGCAGTATTAATCGTTTGGATGCTAGGATTACTAAATTAGAAAACAAGGCTCAAATGACCACGGATGATATTACCAATAATCTTTATATGGTCTAATCAACTAATTATTTATTGTTATTTTAAACTTAAGCTTGGTGTTTAAGTTTTTTTGTTATTTTATTTAAAATATTTTTTTCTAGTACTTCATCTAATAATCCCATTTTATAAGATATACCGCCATAGATTATAACTCCAATTATAGCATAGAAAATGATAATTAGAATAGCACTTAATCTGCTAGTAGCAGTAAATGGGATAATGTTTTTTAAAACAAATATAATAATAAACATGCTTAACGAAGGTACTAGGATTTTGCCAATAGTCTTTAGAGAATCTTTATAATTAATTTGCTTTTCTTCCTTTTTTATTGTTCTTAAATTAATAAAGACGGATAACATATAACCAATTATACTTGATACTAATGGTCCAATATAGGCTGGAAGTCCTATAAATTTAAGTAAATACATTAATGGTATATCAAATAAAGCATTACTTACAAGACCGCAAATTGTGGCAATATAAACTGTCTTATATTTATTTAAAGATTGCATGATACTTGAAGTTATCATATAAAAGTTTAAAGAAACAGCTACAAAGACAGAAACACTTAAGATGGAAGCTCCAATATCATTTGCTCCATAGAATACTTGCCATACTTCACTGGATAGTAAGGATAACCCAATAGCCATTGGCAAAGATACAAAAGCAATAATTTTAAATGAGGCATTAATTTTATTATTAACATCGTCCCATTTTTTTAAAGTATAGGCATGAACTATAGAAGGAATAAGACTAATAGTCATACCCATAGCAATGCTTATTACTATCATATTAATTTTACCAGCCCAAGTAGAAATGGATGAAGAAATAAATTCGATATCACTAGTAGCATAGCCCATTAGCTCTAGACCTCTTAAAACTAAAATCATATCGACAAAACTATATAAAGATGACACAGAATTAATAATAACATAAGGAATAGCATAGCTAGCAAGCTTTTTAGTAATTTCTTTATTAGTGATTTTATCTTTTTTCTTTTGTACAACGAGTCCTAGTTCTTTTTTATTTTTATTCATTTTATGTTTAACATAAAAATAACTGACAAGTCCTCCAAAGAAGGCACCACTTAAGGCTATCATAACCCCAACAACATAACTTAAATGAAATACTTTAATAGCTAAGAAACTACCAACGATAATCACTAAAATACGTACTACTTGTTCTAAGACATTACTAATACTTGATATATTAATAACATTATGTCCTTGTAAGTAGCCTTTGGCAACACTTAAATAAGGAATTACTAAAATTGCTAAAGATACTGTTCTAATAACAGCCGTTACGGCTTCTTTAGTATTACCACCAGTTAAATCACCAATAATAAAGGATGCTATTGGATAAGCAAAGAAAAACAAAATAATAAAGATAGCAACCGAAATAAAACGCATTATTTTAATGGCTATCTCATAAGCTCTTTTCTTAGCATCATACATTTTTAAAGTATGAAATTCATTAGTTATTTTAGATATAGCAATCGGTAGGCCAACGGTTGAAATATCTAAAAAGATATTATAGATATTATAAGCATAACTATATAAGGCGGCACCAGTAGTGCCTACAATCGCATAAAAAGGAATTACATAAAGCATTCCCATTATTTTAACAAGCACTATTGCTAAAGTCGCAATAAATGTTCCTTCTATAAATGAACTTTTTTTCAAAGTCGACCACTTCCTTAACATGTGTAAACCACCATAGCTGAGTAACAATAAATTTGTTCTTCCCCAAACATAGCAGTAGCAACTGAATACTTGATATCAATTATATCATAAGTCCCAGAATCAAGAAATATATTAATTTCACTTTCTAAATCTTTTTCATGTTCACAATCAAATACTTTTACTTTCATTTTAAGTATCACCCAATTTTATGATACTTCTTATTGTTTAAATATTTTGTCATATTATGGCAATTCTTAAAAATAATGTTGATTTATAGAACTAATTTGCTATTAATTTTATCCTTATTCCTAAAGTGCCATACTTTTCTTGCTGTTCTTTGGTATAATACTTTTCTAAGGTACTAAGTAATTCGTCCTTGGTAAGGATCTCATCAGCTAATTCTTCTATTTTCAAATTATCAATCATTTCCCTAAAATCATTAAATTTTAAAATTTCTACTACTTCGGTCAAAAAGTATTCTTCTAAATTTGGTTCTTTATAAAATTTAATTTTATCCCCCACTTTGATATACTTTCTTTTTTCATCATTTAATCTTATTTCTATTCTTTTAGTCCCGTTTAACATATAATTGTAAAAAGCTGGTTGAAGTTTCATTTCATATATCATTTTAATCTGCCCTTTCCTTTTACTTAGTATAAACGAAGTTTAAAAAATTTAAAACAGTTAAATTTAACTTTTATTAAATAATAATTTTATAAATTTTAACTTGCTCATAATGCAAAATAAGTGTACTATATTTATATTTTATAAATATAATAAGTCTTAATAGTTTTTTCATTATTATATATGGTAAAAAAGAAAAAAACTACTCTTCTTGTTTATTTAAACAGAAAAGTAATCCTACATAAATACTAACATTAGGAGTATTTAAAATATGACCAGTAACTAGGGATATCATAATACTTAAGATAAATGTAAATAAATATATTCCTTTTAATTTAACATCTTTAATATTTTTAAAACATAGATAACCATATACTAAGATACCTATAATACCAATAGAAAAGAAAATATCAAAAATATCTATTTCTATTCCTTTAAAAATATTAACATAGCTTTTGCCTAGTCCCATTAAAATATTTATTAAAGGACTATTTAAATAAAGATTACTAACTTCACCTAATACTTCTAATCTACTACTAAAGATTAATTTATCAAGACCGTTTAGACTAAAGATATTATTTAAGTTAAAGCCATAATAGTTTATAGCACGTATTATATTTTTAGTAACGGCCATTTTAGGTAATAGTATTATTGTGCCGATAATTAATAATATTAATAAAGTCCAAAGAGAATATTTTTTCTTGTTATCTAGACTTTTATAGGCTGGTCGTAAATATTTAAAAAGAAAATAAATACTAATAATAATGCTTCCTAAAATTAAAGTTTTAGTTCCTACTAAGTAAATACATAAAAGTAATTCTATGAATGTTAAGCTAATTAAAAAGTAACTTTTTTCTTGAACTAAATATTCTATTACTAGGGGTAACATAATTACTAAGATATTACTTATCTCATTACCACCATAAAATAAGCCATAAAAGCCATTTTTGCCTTCATAAAAATTATTGGCATAGTTGCCATATTTAAAAAGATATGGAACTATAATAAGATTTAAATAAATTAAATAAGTAAACATAATTATTTTTAAATTAAAATATTTTTTATCAATATTTACCTTATTTAGAAAAATAATTATACTTGGTAAATAAAATATTGTAAGAATAGAATTTAAACTATTACTAAAATCATTATTTAAAATTAATGATTGAATACCTAAATAAGCTATAAAATAAATAAGTAAGAACCATATTTCTTTTCTTTTGTCTTTAGTAAATAAAAGATATAAAATTATTAAACAAAGAGTAATAGTTCTTATAATACTTGAAATACTAAGAAAGTTAAAACTATATCTAATTTGTAAATAAGTTAGAGCATCCATTAAAGGTTGAAAAATAACAAGTATCATTAAAATAAGAGATATAATCTTGTTAAACTTATCTTTTTTATAGTCTATTATTACTTCTTTTGATGCTAATGTATTTTTTTTCTTCATTTTATTTTTACTATTTTTCTTTTGTTTCATCTAATAACTGCTCCCAAGTCTTAATAACTGCTTTTTTAGTATATTTTTTAGCTGAATTATAGGCATTTTTGCCCATTTCTTTTAATTTATCTGTATCATTTAGTAACTCTATAATTTTATCTGCCATTTCAAATTCATTACGATTATTAATTAAGTAACCATTATAACCATCTTCTACTAATTCTCTAGCTCCTTCAGCTGTAGAAAATGCTACAACTGGTAAACCATGACTCATGGCTTCCAACATAACAAGTCCAAAGGATTCAGAATGGCTAGTCATAATATAAAGACAAGAATTATTATATAATTTATCAATATCTTCTTGGAGTAAATACCCAGGCATTTTAACTTTACTAAATAAATCATTTTTAACTACTGATTCAAAAAGAGTATTTTTTTCTTTACCGTCCCCTACTAAAGTTAGTGAAGTATTTTGCATTTTTAAATTGACTAACTTATAGACTTTTATTAAATCATCAAAACCCTTAACAGCTTCTAACCTACCGACAGCAATTAAATTTCTATTATCGTATTTTGTAGTAGTTTTACTTACATCTTCAATATAATTAGGTATATATCTAACCCTGCATTTTAGTCCATGTTTAGAAAATTTTTTTTGATAAAATTCTTGTAGCTCTTTATTTACCATAACTACATCATCTAGATATTTGCAGGAATTAATAAATTCTTTTATTTCTTTTTCGGTATGGTTATTGTAATTATGTTCCCAACCTATGGCTCTAATGCCGTCATTTTTATACTCCCCAAGAAGTTTGTTAAAATATACTTTACTACTGATAATAATATCACTATCGCAGGCATCGATAGCATCAATTGTTCTTTTTTTCTTTATATTTAATACTTTTAGAGCATAGAAAAAGTCTTTAACTAAGCTAAATATTTTTAAATGTTTTAAATCATAACGAATATCATCTCTATTTGGTAAAACATCTGTTAAATAGCGAACATTTACTCTTTTATCAATATTAAAAGCTGGTTTATCATAGAGTTTATAAACAGATAAAATTTCAACATTATACTTATCTACTAGGCCGTTAGCTAAGTTAGTAATACATCTTTCGGCACCTCCGTATCCTAAATGTAAAGATAAAATTGTTACTTTTTTCATGTTATCACCTATTTAAAATTATACTTGAAATTATCAATAAGTAAAGAAAAATAGAACTAGAAAGTTAGTTCTATTTAAATTTTACTAGCTATTATTTTAAAGTATTTAGCCTACTTTAAGTCTTTTACTTCAAAAAGAAGTATTCCTATAGAATTGATTATGATTATCTTTTTCATAATATCTCCATACTATATGGGCTAATTACATAATAAGTTTTGCTTCTAGTAAAGAATTAGTAAGTTTTCTTTTTATCTTTTTAATTTTATAATATTAAAATTAAAAAAGCAGTATTTAAAATACCACTTATAAATAAGAATCAATAATTCCCATAACTTTATCTTTTCCTTCTTTAGTAACTGAAGAAAAATAAATTATATTATCTGTATCCTGTAGATCAAAAGTACTATTTAAAACTTTTTCAATTTTAGCTCGTTTTGACTTTGAGACTTTATCATATTTAGTAGCTACAATCGTTACCTCTTTATGATAATACTTTAAAAAATTATACATTAGTATATCATCTTCCATTGGTTTGTTACGATAATCGATAATTAAGAAAACTCTTTTTAGGGCATCTCTATTCATTAAATATTCTTCTATCATTAAACCAAATTTAGCTTGGGTTTGTTTATCAACAGAAGCATAGCCATAACCTGGAACATCCACTAAATAAAAAGATTCATTAACATTATAAAAGTTTAGAGTTTGTGTTTTACCTGGTTTGCTAGATGTATGAGCAAAGTTTTTTCGATTAATTAAAGTATTAATAAAACTACTCTTGCCAACATTACTACGCCCGACAAGTAAAAATTCTGGTAAATTGCCAGCTGGATATTGTGATTCCCTAACAGCTAAACTACTTAAAGTCACAGAATTAATTTTCATAAATAAACACCTCGTAGTTGTAATTATAATATATTTAATTGGTTTTTGCAAATTTCACTAGAAGAAAACTTATATTACTAAAATTATAAATTTTAAAAACTGCCCATTTTTTTAATGAACAGTTTCTTCTTTTAAATTATTTTAATTTGCCTTTTCTTACAAGTTCTCTAACAACAACACCAGGATTCTCGGAAGTAGCAGCATTTATTTCATTATTTAATACTCTTTCTATCCAGTTACCACGGTGAACATAGCGATTACATAAATCATTTCTGATTATCTCAGATTTACTTAATTTACTAAGTTCATAAAATTCTTGAATACTCATGGCATAAACAGCATGGCCATCAGCCAAAATACCTTCAGAAGCATTATCATAAAATTTATCTAAAACGACACGTCCATTAGGATATACATAACCAACGTAACCATCGAAAGTATTTTTACCCTTAATACGAAAGAATGGATCTGATGAATCATATAAAGTCTTTTTAGCCATAAATAACTCTAAAAGACGTTTTTGGTGTTGTTCTTGTTCTAAAGCAGTTGTACCAAAAGTAGTATTTTTTATTCTATTTATAATTTCAGATTCTAATTTTCTATCATCAGGAGGTAAAAATTCCCAGTTAGCCGATAAATCTTTTAAATATTCTTGCATAAATGCATCTACTTCTTTTAAAGTCATACCAGTAAAATCAAGATGAGAAAAATCGATAGCACGCAAATTAGGATTTTTGATTAAGAAACTAGAATAATCATTGTAAAGTGAAGATGGTGTAATTATGTCCCCTTCCCTTTTAATGGCAAAAAAATCTGTAGTCGATAAGCCACTGTTGCTTCTTATCTTAATACTTAAATCACTAGTAAGTTTATCTTTATTTTCAGCAAAATAAGTTGAAACATAATATAAATATTCTTGACTATATTCACTTTGCAATTTAGCAGCTTCTAAATGACAATAAGCAAAGTAAAGCTCTAATTTTTCTTTATCTTCATCACATATGCTATCAAATTCTATTGGATTTTTACTGATATATCTAAAAATCTTATTTTTATTTTTTAATAACTTAACAAAAGTAGCAGCATACTCAGAAACAAATGTTTTAATATTGAAATTTTGGGATTGAATTTTTAAATATTCAATATTTGGCAAATTGTAAGATTTTTTGTATTCTTTCCTTGTTTTACGGTCACATTTGGCAAGTTCTAAAACTATTTTATCTACTTGATTATAAAAACTAATTTTATTTTTATATTTAATAAAAAGCATTGGAAATTCTTTTTCTAGTTCTTGTGGCGTTGTAATTTCACTTAAGAGTTTAATTCTATCAAAAATTTTATTTATAAAAGAATCGTATGGTTCTTTGTAATTTTTTTGACCTTCTTTTTGAAATTTATAGCTATTTATATTATTATCAACGTTTAAATTAATAAGAATCGTATTATAAAAGCCATTAACAGCAAAAATAATTTTTTTCTCTAGTGTCTCTTCGTCAGTAATTACACTCAACGTTTGAAAGTACTCAATATCTGATGAACAACCAAGAGAATTAAGAAATGACATATACTTGCTAAAATATTTTTCTATAATTGCTTGTAAGCTTTCTTTATCGCTTACAATGTCTGCTAAATCTTTTATACGCAAAGCAACGGCTATATTAGTCGGTACCCCTTTATTAAGACTTTCTTCAAATTTCATAAAAACCCCACCTAACGGGAGGCTATTTTACTATATTTTTCACAATTTGTCAACATTGTTATATGGCTTAATTATGCATAATAGCTGAATTAGTGGAAAATTATATATTTTGACTAATTTTTTGAACTTAAACTTATATAATTTATATGATTAATATATTTTAAATTCAACAATCTGTATTAAAAAAGAAGGTTACCCTTCTTTCTTACATCATTCCACATTTATTATCATAAACATTGCAACAAGTATCTTCTTCGCAACAAGTATACATTGGCACATAAGTATGATGAATAATGTGATGATTCATAATTTTAGTATTTACTGGAACAATATGCTTAACTTCATGATGGATTTCTCTGTGGCAACATCTTTCTTGTGGACATTCATAAATTGGAGGCATATTACAGCCATTCATTCCCATATCCATAAACTCGACATTATTTGCATCCATCCCCATTTTATTTGTATTCATTTTATCTGATTGGACACTGCCCATATCAAAACAACGGTTTCTTATCATAAAAAAACAATCCTTTCTAATGTAGTGTATGATTATTTTTTTCTTAATACTGGATAATTGTCCCGTTAGAAAAATTTTAATTAAAATAGGAAGATGTTACTTGCTTATTAGAATGGCATTTTAAAGTTACCACTAGCCATTTGTTTCATCATTTTTTGCATGGTTTCAAATTGTTTAAGTAAGCGATTTACTTCTTCAACACTTCTACCACAACCTAAAGCTATACGACGTTTTCTAGAAGCTTTTAGTATTTCTGGATGTTTTCTTTCATCTTTAGTCATTGATAAAACTATTGCTTCCACATGAGCCATGTCTTTAGGGTCGATATTAATATTATTAAGACCAATTTGTCTGGCTTGAGGAAGTAATTTTAAAAATTTATCTAAAGGTCCAAGCTTTTTGATTTGTTTTAAATTTTTTAAGAAATCATCAAGGTCATACTCACCCTTTTTCATTTTAGCTGCTTGCTCTTCAACTTCATCAGCATCGATTACTGATTCAACTTTCTCAGCAATGGCCATAATATCGCCCATATCTAGGATACGTTCAGCCATGCGTTCAGGGTCAAAAGACATTAAACCGTCTAATTTTTCACTATCACCAATAAATTTAATTGGGACATGAGTTAAGTGTCTTACGGATAAGGCAACACCACCTTTAGTATTACCATCCATTTTAGTTAAAATACAACCGGTTAAATTCAATTTATCATTGAAGCCATTAATTACATTGATAGCATCTTGTCCCATCATAGCATCAATTACTAAGATTTCTTCATCAGGATGGGCCAAAGTTTCAACATCTTTTAATTCATCCATTAGGGTATCATCAATATGAAGACGACCAGCGGTATCGATAATAACATAATCATTGCCATTTTCTTTAGCATACTCTAGGGCATCTGTAACAATTTCGGTAACTTTTTTATTATCTCCACTAAAAACAGGAATATTTAATTCTTTGCCAACTGTTTTTAATTGATCGATAGCGGCTGGTCTATAAATATCACAAGCCACTAGTAAAGGTTTCTTAGCTTCTTTTTTTCTTAAGTAATTAGCAAGTTTACCACTAGTAGTTGTTTTACCACTACCTTGAAGACCAACAAGCATTAAGATAGTTGGATTACCAGTAACACATAGGGGTGCTACTTCGCCACCTAAAAGTTCAACAACTTCATCTTTAACAATTTTAATAAATAGTTCATCAGGTTTTAGTGATTTATCTACTTCTTGACCTAAAGCTTTTTCTTTAACATTATTAATAAATTCTTTTACTACTGTATAGTTAACATCGGCTTCTAATAAAGCCATTCTAATTTCTCTTACAGCATCATTTATATTTTCTTCTGTAATACGACCCATGCCTTTGATATTTCTTATGGCATTTGTAAGTCTATCACCCATATATTCAAACATTTTCTTATCACCTAGTTAATTGTATCAAATATAGAAAAAAATGTCTTTATTTTCTCCATATTTATCGTAAAAAAATGACTATTTCTAGCCATTTTCTATCATTTTTTTAATTTTTTTCTAGTTTTATTTATTTTAAATTGTGTTTTTATTTCAAATTTTGTTTTTATCATTTTCATTTTATGATTGTTATTGTTCTCTATTTAAAATTTTTAGTAATTCTTCATGAGTAGTTTGTTTTACAAGATGAGCGAAATTATCATAATAAGAATTATTTGTTTGATTGGCAAGAAAATAGGCAACGCCTTCAAAGAGGTCATCATTTGGGTAATTGCAATTACAGGATATTGAATGAATAATATGGACTAATTCATGAATAATGACTTTATTATACTCTTCTATTTTCTCATTTTTATGGCTAGTATATTTCCAATCACCATAATCAAGATAAACGATTGTTTTCCTATCATCTTCAATAAAACCTGTTACATTACTGTTTATTGGATAATTTAAATACTCTTCAAATTCTTTTTGGAAATCTTTAATATTTAATACTTTAACTGTTATATTTTGATTGGACTTTATTTTAAAGAAATCAAGTATCTTTTTAACATTGTTATTTAAAATTTTAAAAACGTAATCATCATCACAGTAAATTTTCACAATCATTCACCTCATGTAGTATAAAAATATCTTTTATTAATTTTATTTACTGGCTAATTTATATGGGTTTTCAAGTGTCCCATTACCGTCTACAATAACATTTTTATCTAAAGATATAACTGGTTTTAAACCTAAGTTAGAAGTAACTTTACTATCCGCTACTACCTTTCCTTCAGCAGTAACTGAGAAATTATCAACAACATTGTAATTATAAACTACTTGACTACCACTCATGGTATAAAAGCCTAAATTATCTTCTTTATTATTTAAATAGTAATCATCGTAAGTAGTATTACTAGAAGAGCCAGTATATCTTACTTCATCAATATTGATAAGACCAATTTTACTTTCTTCCATAGTACCACTACATTTTAAACTAGGAGTATTATCATTTAGAATTCTTTGATAAGAGTTAAAGAATTTACCATCTATTGTTTCTAAATAATAAGCATTTTCGTTACAAAATTTACTAGTTACAATATAATTATCTATATTACTTAAATTAGAACTATACCAACTATTTAGCTTTTCTAAAGCCGTACTTTTACTTAAAAGAGCATTATTACCATATTCTTTATTATCAATTTTACTACGAAAAGCATTGGTTAAAACGTTATTATTACTAATAAGTCTTATGCTTCCGTCGCCATTGATACGCATTATTCTAAATAAAATATTGTTTAAAGATACATAATTATTATTAACATTTCCTCTAAAGACATAAGATAAACCATCGTCATCTTCACTCATGAATAAGCCACTTTTCTGAAAATTATTTAGATAATCGCCTTCAACGGCTTTATTTACTTCGTTAGTTTCTAGGATAATATCTTTAAAAGTTTTTTGCTCTTTTTTTCTTATTTCTTTATAAGTCATGATGTTTGCACTCATACCATAAGTATCATCTTCACCCAAGTTAGTAATAACTATATCATACGTTAAGGTTTCTTTAACATCTATTTCTTTAGTTTTTAAGATTTCCGTATCCATATTACCAAGATAATCTTGATAAATAATGGTACCATCTTTATCAACTAATTTAACTTCTATTTTGTCATTGTGTTTATTAATATCCATTAGAGAAATACTTACAAAAGTGGCACTATTTGACACATTAGTTATAGTTAAGTGTTTTACTATGCTTTCTTTATTTCCTAAGTAATTAGTTTCAAAATAATTACCGTCTTTATAATTGATGCTAAAAGTTTCATCAGCCAAAATTAAAGAAGAATCTGGCACTTCTTCTTTATCATTATAAACGTAGGCACGGGAGATGCAAAAACCTGATAACATTATTATCAACGCAATAATAACTATACCGATTTTTGTACTTATCATCTTCATAACTTACCCCGACCATTTCCATAACTAAAGTATAACAATTTACTTAAAATAAATCAATCAATTTTCTAATTTCTTACAAATTTTTTGGTGATTTTTTATAAAATTATTCTTATTTTAACATTAAAGTTATTTTAAAGCATAATTTACTATAAATAAATTTTTTAAATTTAAAAAAAGATAGATAATATTTTCTAAAATCTATCTTTGATTTCATTTTCTTTTAAAATATTAATGACTAATTATTCATGTATTTTTGCATTGTTTTAAATTCTTGGTTAGTTTCTAAATCAGTATCTGCTAAAGACTTGAATAGTTGTTTTTGCTCTCTATCTATTTTAGTTGGTATCATAACATTAATGATAACATACATATCGCCTTTGCGACCATTGTTTGGATTTGCAATGCCTTTACCTTTAATACGCATTTTAGTGTCATTTTGAGTACCAGCATCGATTTGTAAAACTAAATTACCATAAACAGTTGGTATTTCTTTTTTACAACCTAAAACAGCTTCGGTAATAGTAATAGGTAAATCCATATAAATATCATTTTCTTCACGTTTAAAGATTGGATGTTCTTTAACGACAAATTCAATATATATATCGCCATTTGGACCACCATTAGTGCCACTTGAGCCTTTACCAGTAATTCTTAATTGTGTACCATTATCAACACCCGCTGGAACTTCGACTTCAATATCTTTACGAGCTTGGCATTTACCTTCACCATGACATTTAGGACAAGTTCTAGAAAATGTCTTACCAGTTCCTTCGCAATCAGGACAAGTAGTTTCAGTCTGGAAAGTACCAAACATTGTTCTTTGGGCTTGTGTTACTCTACCGCGACCATTACAAGTTGAGCATTTTTTACTATCGAAACCACCTTCACCATTACATTCATCGCATTTTTCATTTAAATTAACATTAATTGTTTTATGAGTCCCAAAAACAGCTTCTTCAAATGTTAAGTTAATTCTTACTAAAGAGTCTTCACCTTTAGTTGCTCTAGCACCATGACTTCTTGAACCACCGAAGCCACCAAATGAACCGCCAAAGGCTCCACCGAATAAATCACGGAAGATATCATCGGTATCAAATGATGAGAAACCACCACCAAAGCCGCCAAAGCCACCTTGACCAGCACCAGCTCCACCATTTTCAAAAGCCGCAGAACCGAATTGGTCATAAGTTTTACGTTTTTCGGCATCACCTAAAATGGAATATGCCTCTCCTATTTCCTTAAATTTTTCTTCAGCTCCAGGTTCTTTATTGATATCTGGATGGTATTTTTTAGCAAGCTTACGGAAAGCTGACTTAATTTCATCTTGAGTAGCAGTTTTACTAACTCCTAAAATCTCATAATAATCTTTATTACTTGCTGCCATTATTAATCATTTCCTCTCTTAATTTTTTTGCCATAATTAATCTATCTTTAAACATTTTTACAGCATCGTCTATAACAGTAGTTTTATGCATATCAATGCCACATTTTGCTAAAATATTTAATGGATAATCAGAACCACCTGACTTTAAGAAATTCAAGTAATTTTCTAAAGCACCTTCTTTATTATTTAGAATATCATTAGCAATTTTTATAGCACAGCTAAAACCGGTTGCATATTTATAAACGTAAAATGGTGTATAAAAATGCGGAATTCTTGACCATTCATAGCCTATTTCTTCATCATTAACTATATTTTTATAATATAATTTATTTAAATCATAATAGGTTTCATATAATTTTTCAGTGGTCAATGGTACTTCATCTTTATCCATTTCGTGAACTAAATATTCAAATTCAGCAAATTGAGTTTGACGATAAACAGTTGCTCTAAATTCATCTAAGAATTTAGTTATATAGAATAATTTTTCTTCATCAGTTGTAGCATTTCTAATCATATATTCATTAAGCAAAACTTCATTTACAGTAGATGCTATTTCTGCTAAAAATATTGGATAACTACTATTAGTATAGGTTTGATTTTTATCTGAATAGTAAGAATGCATGGCATGACCTAATTCATGAATTACAGTCGAAACAGATGTATAATCGCCTTCAAAGTTTACGGAAACATAAGGAGTTATGCCATAAACACCCCATTCATAGGCTCCACTTCTTTTACCATCATTAGGGTATTTATCAATAGAACGGTTACTAAACATCTTAGAAATATCTTCTATATAAGTTTTTCCAAGAGGTTTTAAAGCTTCTAAAATAGTGTCTTTAGCTTCATCAAAAGTATATTTTTTACTATTAATATTACACAATTCTACATAAACATCATACATGTGCAACTCATCATAGCCTAGAAACTCGCGGCGAAAATCTAAATAATCATATAAAGAGCTTAGGTTTTTATGAATAGCTTCTATTAAGTTTAGATAAACTTCTTTATCAATATTATCTTCATAAAGACTATACTCCATACTTGACGGAAAGTTTCTAATTTTAGCAATTAAATTATCTTCCTTAACTTGGCTTTTATAAAGAGATGCTAAAGTATTTTTATGGTCTTCATAGAAAGTATAGTATTTTTTAAAAGCATCTTTGCGGACTTCTCTATCTTTATCAATCATAAAGTTAGAATAGTTACTATGATTTAAAGGCATTTTTTTACCGTCTTTTACAACATCAGCAAATTTAACATCAGCATTATCTAAATTACCAAAAGCATCATCGCCTGTACCTAAAATGGTTTCAAAACTAGCAATTATTTGTTCTTCTTTTTCACTTAAAGTACATTTTTTATAACGATATAAGCATTCTAAGCCGAAGGCATATTCTTCTAACTTAGCATTTTTCTTAATAAGCTCTTTTATAATTTCATAATCGGCACTTAATAACTCATTTTTAGTAAATGCCAATTCTTGCGTAACTTTAGTAAGTAAGCTTTCAGCTTTCTCCTTATACTTTTTGCCTTCAGTGGCATTGGCATCTTGGTAATGATATAGATAAGAGTATTTATAAATTTTACCTAGAAAAATAGATAATTCATCATTAGTCTTTAAATACTTATATAGTGTATTTTCATCATCTAAAATATGACTTTTCATAGCCTTTATTTCATCTATCTTAGCTAAAACCTCTTGATAGACTTTATCATACTCAGCATTATTTTTAAATATTTTGGTTAAATCCCACGTATCTTCTTTGTTTATTTGGCTTCTTTCCATTCCTGTTCTCCTTATATCCTAAACTCAATTTCTATATAACTAATTTTACACGATATTAAGTTAATTACAACAATTTATATTTGTACTATATCTTAATTTAATCTAATAGTAGTAAAAGTTCTAGTCGCCTAGAACTTTTAAACTCTATTATTTATTATTTTTCTTCGTATTTAGCTTCTTTTACATCATCTTTAGAATCATTTGATGAGCTATTAGTATCAGTACTATTAGCATTTTGATTTTGTTTTGCGGCTTCTTGATATACTTTTTCGGCATACTTCATAGCAACATCATTTAATTCTTTAGTTTTAGCTTTAATATCATCAACGTTATCAGAATTCATAACATTTCTTAATTCAGCAATTTTATCTTCAGCTGACTTCTTATCGTCATCAGATACTTTACCTTCTAAGTCTTTTAATGATTTTTCTGTTTGGAAGATAGCAGCATCAGCTTCATTCTTAGCTTCGGCTAAAGCTTTTCTCTTATCATCTGCTTCTTTATTTGCTTCAGCTTCTTTTCTCATCTTTTCAATTTCTTCATCACTAAGGTTAGTTGATGATGTAATTGTAATTGATTGTTCTTTATTAGTTCCTAAATCTTTAGCAGTTACATGAACGATACCGTTAGCATCAATATCAAATTTAACTTCGATTTGTGGAATACCACGAGGTGCAGCAGGAATACTGTCTAAACGGAAGTTTCCTAAAGTCTTATTATCTGAGGCCATTGGTCTTTCACCTTGTAATACATGAATATCAACAGCAGGTTGATTATCAACAGCAGTTGAGAATACTTGTGATTTACTTGTTGGGATAGTTGTATTTCTTGGGATTAAGACAGTCATAACATCACCCATAGTTTCAATACCTAGTGATAATGGTGTTACATCTAATAATACTAAGTCATCAACTTCACCAGTTAAGACACCACCTTGGATAGCAGCACCCATGGCAACAACTTCATCAGGGTTAACTTCTTTAGAAGGTTCTTTACCTAATTCTCTCTTAACTAATTCTTGGATATATGGAATTCTTGTTGAACCACCAACTAACAATACTTTATCAATATCACTAGCTGTAAGTTTAGCATCTTTAAGAGCTTTTCTAACAGCATCTAATGTAGAATCAAATAAGTCTTTATTTAAATCTTCAAATTTAGCACGGTTTAATGTTACATTTAAATGTAATGGACCTTCATCACTTTGTGCAATAAATGGAATTGAGATTTCAGCACTCATCATACCAGATAAGTCTTTCTTAGCTTTTTCAGCAGCATCTTTAATACGTTGCATTGCCATTTTATCTTTAGATAAGTCAATACCATTTTCTTTTTTGAATTCAGATACTAAGTAATCCATAATTCTTTGGTCGAAATCATCGCCACCTAAGTGGTTATTACCAGCAGTTGATTTAACTTCGAAAACACCATCGCCTAAGTCTAGGATTGATACATCGAATGTACCACCACCTAAGTCGTATACAAGAACGGTATGAGTTTTTTCTTGTTTATCGATACCATAAGCAAGAGCAGCTGCAGTTGGTTCATTAATAATTCTTTCAACATCTAAACCAGCAATCTTACCGGCATTCTTAGTAGCTTGTCTTTGAGCATCATTAAAGTATGCAGGAACTGTAATAACAGCTTTTGTAACTTTTTCACCTAAGTAAGATTCAGCATCGCTCTTAAGTTTCATTAAGATTTTAGCAGAAATTTCTTCTGGTGAATACTTACGACCATTAATTTCAACTTTTTCATCAGTACCCATTTTTCTCTTGATACTTGAAACAGTATTTTTAACATTAGTAACAGCTTGACGTTTAGCAGTCTCACCTACTAATTCTTCATCACCTTTAATAGCGAAAACACTTGGAGTTGTTCTATTACCTTCTGGATTAGTAATTACGTGAGGAACTCCACCCTCTAGTACAGCAACACAAGAGTTTGTTGTACCTAAATCTATACCTATAATTTTACTCATAATTAATCTCTCCTATTCATTAACTTTAACCATCGCAGGTCTTAATAATTTATCTTTATACATATAGCCTTTTTGTAAAACATCTAAGACAACGCCTTGTTCTTCTTCAATAATATTTTCAGTAAGAACAGCATCCATAAACTTAGGATCAAATGGTTTATGTAAACATTCTATTTCGGTAACACCGATATTTTTTAAAACGGTAAGCATATTAGTATATATCATTTTATATCCTTCTAAATACTTATCATTTTCGCTATTATCCATAGCTATTGCTCGTTCAAAGTTATCAATAATTGGTAACAATGACTTAACCAAGTCAGCTCCTTCATACATTGCTCTTTTGGATAATTCATCTTCATATCTACGACGCATGTTTTGAATTTCAGCTGACAAGCGAACAACTTTTTCGTTGCTAGCAGCAACATCTTTTTTTAACTTCTCTAATTCTAAAGAATTTTTACTTTCTTTATTAAAGAAGGACTTCTTTTTTTCTTTATCTTTTGGTAGTTCTTGAGTTTCTTCAGGAGCTTTTTTTTCTTCTTTAGTAACTTCTGGTTCTACTTTTTTATTTTTTTCTTCTTCAGTCATTTTTTTCCTCATCATCATTTATATTTTCACTAATATATTGTAGTAAACCAACAACTTTATCATATTCCATTCGCTTAGGACCAACTACTGCTATAGTACCTTCTTCCCCGTCACGATGATATTTAGCCTTAACAATAGTTACATCTTTATCGAAATCATTTTCATCACCAATGTAAACATTGATGCCTGATTTATCAGAATACATATTTTTTGCTACTAATTCTTTATCTTCTAATTTACTAGCAATCCTCTTTAAACTATTTGCATCTTCATATTCTGGTTGATTGTAAAGATTTGCTTTACCACCAAAGTGAATATTGGCTGTATTCTTAGCAAAATCACTAAAAGCATCATAGAAAATATTGTAAACTTGTTCGTACTGCAACATCTTCTTAGCAATAATAGGTTTAATTTCAAATTCTAATCTTTGTGATACTTCATCGATTGGTGTCCCCACAAGCATTTTATTAATCATCTCGCCAGTCTTAACAATTTCACTAATATCAGTATCTGGTGATAAGACAAATTGCTTATTTTCAACAATTCCTTTATCAGTACATACTAATGCTACTATCTTGCTATCAGCAAGAGGAATAATATTAATTTGTTGTAGGGCATTATCTTTAGAACTACTACCTAATATTACCGAAGTATAATTAGTTATCTCACTTATTATATCAACACATTTATTTACAGCATCAGAAACAACTAAATTTTGATTTTGAAAAATAGTTTGTAATTTTAACATATCTTCGCCACTTAGTTCTTTAGGCTTCATTAAATATTCAACATAATATTTATAGCCAGCCTCACTAGGTACTCTACCACTTGATATATGGTTTTTCTCTATGTATCCTAATTGTTCTAAGTAAGCCATTTCATTTCTGATAGTGGCTGATGAACATTTAAATTTTTTACATAAAGATTTACTACCAACTGGTTTAGCATAAGATATATAATTCTCTACTATTTCTTTTAATAGTAAACTCTCTCGTTCACTCATATCATCACCTCAATTAGCTATATAATGTGTTTAGCACTTTTTCTTTCCAAATGCTAAATTCATTATATATTATATGTTAGCACTTGTCAATATATGAGTGCTAATTTTTAAAAATTTTTTTTAAGATTTATATTTTTCATAAGAGTTCGAGATTATTATCTCTGGCTAAAATAATAAGAAAATCTACGTTTGATTTTAAGCTATTTTTTTAATTTTGATATCTTTTATTTATTATCTTTATTTTACACTAAATTATAGTTGTTTATGTAATGAAAAAAAGAAACTACTATTCTTCAGTAGTCTCTTCTTCATCAGTAATATTTAAATCTATATCTTCATTTGCAGAAGTATCAGTATTTTCTTCTAAGGCAATATTGTTGGTATCGCTATTTTTTACTTCATCAGTTGTGTCATCACTCATAAGTTTATCTTCTAATGCTTCACTAGCATCATCTTCGATAAATTCTTTTTCAAGCTCAAATTTAACATCCGAATATTGTTTAGCACCAGTACCAGCAGGGATTAACTTACCAATAATAACATTTTCTTTTAATCCTCTTAAGTGGTCTACTTTACCTCTAATTGCAGCATCAGTAAGAACTCTTGTAGTTTCTTGGAATGATGCAGCTGATAAGAAGGAATCAGTTTCTAATGATGCTTTAGTAATACCAAGCATAATTGGAAGTCCTGTTGCAGGAATGCCACCAGTAAGTAATACTGGTTTATTAGCAGCAGCAAATTCATTTAGAGTTACTGATAAGCCAGCAACTAAATTAGTATCGCCACCGTCTAATACTTTCATTTTCGAAATCATACGACGTACAATAACTTCGATATGTTTATCAGAAACATCAACACCTTGTGATTTATATACTTTTTGAACTTCTTTAACAATATATTGTTGTGCGGTAATTGGATCAGTTACAGCAAGTAATTCTTTTGGTGCAATAGAACCAGTTGTTAATGGGTCACCAGCTTTAACAGTTTGACCTAATTCAACACATAACTTAGTATTGTAGTTTGTGATATGTTCTCTAGCTTCAACATCATTTTCGATAACAATCTTAAATTTGAAGTTATTTTCTTCGATACTAGCAATCTTACCACCAATTTCTGCAATAGTTGCTTTACCTTTTGGATTTCTAGCTTCAAATAGTTCTTCTACTCTTGGAAGACCTTGAGTAATGTCGCCACCGGCAACACCACCTTCGTGGAATGTACGCATTGTTAACTGAGTACCTGGTTCACCGATTGATTGAGCAGCCATAATACCAACAGCCTCACCTGTTTCAACCATATTACCAGTTGCAAGGTTACGACCATAACAATGTTGACATACACCGTTAACAGTATTACAAGTTAGAACACTTCTAATCTTAACGCTCTTGATACCGGCATTAATAATCTTATTAGCAATTGCTTCTGTAATATATTGATTTTTATCAATAATAACTTCCTTAGTTTCTGGATTAATTACTTTAGTTGCTGTATAACGACCAATAATTCTTTCGATTAATGGCTCAATCATTGTATTAGATCTTTCATCAATAAAGTCTGTAACTTCAACACCATTAATAGTGCCGCAGTCTTCTTCTTTAACAACGATATCTTGAGCAACATCTACTAAACGACGAGTTAAGTAACCTGAATCGGCAGTTCTTAAGGCTGTATCAACGATACCTTTACGACCACCTCTGGTACCGATAAAGAACTCGGTTACATTACAACCTTCAATTAAGTTAGACTTAATTGGAATTTCAATAGTTTCACCAGTAGGTTTAGCAATTAAACCACGCATACCGGCAAGTTGGTTAAACTGGTTGGCAGAACCACGGGCACCAGAATTCATCATCATGAAGATTGGATTCATGGTATTTTTCTTAGCAATAGTTTGTAATTCGTTAGAAATATCGCTAGTTGCTTTAGCCCATAAGGCACAAACATTTTTATAACGTTCATCCTCAGTAATTAAACCTCTAGTGAACTCTTTATTAATCTTGTTAACCTTTTTTTGAGTTTCATCAATGATTTGTTGTTTATTATCAGATACGATAATATCATTCATAGAAATAGAAATACCAGCAACAGTTGAATATTTGAAACCTAAATCTTTTAATTTATCTAACATAACTGAAGTTTCAGTAGTTTTATAACGTTTAAAGACTTGGGCAATTAATTTACTTAATGTCTTCTTAACGAATGGTTCAGCAAGAGGCATCTTAGCAATTTCAGTTTTTAAATCAGTACCCATTGGTAAGAAATATCTATCTGGAGTAATGCCTGTAATATTAGCATCACTTGGTTCATTAACATATGGGTAAGAATCTGGTAATATTTCATTAAATTTAATCTTACCAACAGTAGTAACTAAATATTTGTCTTTTTGTTCATCAGTAAACAATTTATGTGTAAAGCTTGCAACCGGAATAGCAATTCTAGTATGTAGAGAAATATCTTTTCTTTCATAAGCCATTAAAGCTTCATTACAGTTCTTATAAGCTTTACCTTCATTTTCTAAGCCAGCTTCTTCAATAGATAGATAATAGTTACCTAAAATCATATCCTGTGATGGAGTAACGATTGGTTTACCATCAGAAGGTTTTAAGATGTTATTAGCACCTAACATTAAGATTCTAGCTTCCGCTTTAGCTTCTTCTGATAATGGTACGTGTACAGCCATTTGGTCACCATCGAAATCGGCATTAAATGCGGCACATACAAGTGGATGCAAACGCATAGCTTTGCCACCAACTAATACTGGTTCGAAAGCTTGAATACCTAAACGGTGTAGTGTTGGGGCACGGTTTAACATTACTGGATGTTCTGTAATTACGTCTTCGACAACATCCCATACACACTCATCTTTATTATCAATTAATTTTTTAGCACCTTTAATATTGTGTGCAAGTCCTCTTTCAACTAGACCATGAATAACATGAGGTTTAAATAGCTCTAAAGCCATGTCTTTTGGAAGACCACATTGATACATCTTTAATGATGGACCAACAACGATAACAGAACGACCAGAGTAATCAACACGTTTACCTAATAAGTTTTGACGGAAACGACCTTGTTTACCTTTTAACATACTAGATAATGACTTTAATGGACGATTACCAGCTGCTGTTACACTTCTACCATGACGACCATTATCAAATAATGAGTCAACAGCTTCTTGTAACATACGTTTTTCATTTTGAACAATGATAGTTGGAGCTCCTAATTCTAGTAATTTCTTTAAACGATTATTACGGTTAATAATACGACGATATAAATCATTTAAATCACTAGTAGCAAAACGCCCACCATCTAATTGAATCATTGGACGTAAATCTGGTGGAATAACAGGAAGGGCTGTTAGAATCATCCATTCAGGACGATTACCAGAGTCTTTGAAGGCTACTAAGCAGTCAAGACGTTTAACTAAACGAATTCTCTTTTGACCAGTAGCACCGTCTAATTCTTTTCTTAAATCTTCAATTTCTTTATCTAAATCTACTTCTTTTAGTAAAGTTTGGATAGCCTCAGCACCCATACCTACTTTGAAAGCATTACCATATTTTTCATAATATGCACGATATTCTTTATCCGATAAAGTTTGTTTTTTCTCTAAAGGGACATTTCCTGGGTCTAAAACAACATAAGAAACATAGTATAATACTTCTTCTAAGTCCCTTGGTGACATATCAAGAACAAGTCCCATTTTAGAAGGAACACCTTTAAAGAACCAAATGTGTGAGCAAGGAGCAGCAAGTTCAATGTGTCCCATACGTTCACGACGTACTTTACTTGATGTTACTTCTACTCCACAACGGTCACATATAACATTTTTATATCTTAAACGTTTATATTTGCCACAAGCGCATTCATAATCCTTAGTTGGTCCAAAGATTTTTTCACAGAACAAACCATCTCTTTCAGGTTTTTGAGTACGATAGTTAATAGTTTCTGGTTTTTTTACTTCACCGTAAGACCATTCACGGATTTTTTCAGGGGAGGCAATAGATACCTTAATACCTCTAAAATTATTTACATCCATCATATAATTTCATCCTCCTCTTCTTCTAGAATATTTCCGTCTTCTGGAAATTCTAAATTATCCAAATCATCATCTTCGTCTTCTTCATCTTCTAAATAATCATCATCATGTTCTTCTAGTTTTGGTTCATTATTATGGTTTTCATTAACCTCGTTAGTTAATTCCTTAATTTTTAAGGCATCAACTGGTTCATCATCAGATTCCATTTCTTTTAAGTCAACTAGCTTGTTATTTTGGTCTAAAATTTCAACATCTAAACCTAGGGCTTGGAATTCTTTAATTAATACTCTAAATGATTCTGGAATGCCAGCTTCATCGATTGGTTTACCTTTAACTAATGATTCATAAACTTTAACACGACCCATAACATCATCGGCTTTAATAGTCATCATTTCTTGTAGGACGTTAGCAGCACCATAAGCATATAGAGCCCAAACTTCCATTTCTCCGAATCTTTGACCACCAAATTGTGCTTTACCACCTAATGGTTGTTGAGTAACCATTGAGTAAGGTCCTGTACTTCTGGCATGGATCTTATCATCAACCATGTGGTGTAATTTTACCATATACATAACACCAACAGATACACGATTTTCAAAGGCATCTCCGGTACGACCATCATATAATACAGTCTTGCCATCACGATCAAGTCCTGCTTCGGCCATTTGTTCATAAATTTCATCTTGGCTTGCACCATCGAATACTGGAGTTGCGTACTTAACACCTAATTTTTTACCAGCCATACCTAAGTGTAATTCTAAAATTTGACCGATATTCATACGTGAAGGAACACCTTGTGGGTTTAAAACGATATCTACTGGAGTACCATCTGGCATGTAAGGCATATCTTCTTCTGGTAAAATTAATGAAATAACACCTTTATTACCGTGACGACCAGACATCTTATCGCCGACTTGAATCTTACGTTTTTGAATTATATAAACACGAACTATTTTTGAAACACCTGCAGGTAGTTCATCAGAATTTTCTTTAGTATAAACTTTGATATCATGAACAATACCACCAGCACCGTGTTCTACTTTTAATGAAGTATCTCTTACTTCACGAGTTTTTTCACCGAAAATTGCATGTAGTAATTTTTCTTCGGCAGTTAATTCTTGAACACCTTTTGGTGTAACCTTACCTACTAAGATATCACCATCTTTAACCTCAGTACCAATACGAACAATACCATTAGCATCTAAGTTTTTACGAGCATCTTCACCAACATTTGGAATATCTCTAGTAATTTCTTCAGGTCCTAACTTAGTATCGCGACATTCAATATCATAGTGTTCAATATGTAGTGATGTATAAACATCATCTTTAACTAATCTTTCATTTAATACAACGGCATCTTCATAGTTATAACCATTACAAGTCATAAAGGCTACTAACATGTTTTTACCTAGGGCAAGTTCACCATTTTTAGTTGATGGACCATCAGCAATAACTTCACCACGATGAATGCTATCACCCTTCTTAACAATTGGATGATGGTTAATAGTTGTAGCAGAGTTACTTCTTTCATAGTTTGCTAAGTGATAAGTATCAGTACCTTTAGCATTTTTGACGATAATCTTTTTACCATCAGCATAGTCAACAACACCATCAGCTTTAGCGATAATTGTTGAACCAGAATCTCTAGCGGCAATGTATTCAACACCAGTACCAACGATAGGAGATTCACAAGTTAATAGTGGAACAGCTTGACGTTGCATGTTTGCACCCATTAAGGCTCTGTGGGCATCATCATGTTCTAAGAATGGGATGCAACTTGTTGTAATAGATACAATTTGACTTGGTGCAACATCGATAAAGTCAACGTCTTCACGTTTAACCATAACAGCCTCACCATCTAAACGAGCTATTACTTTTTCATCTAAGATTTCATCATCATCACTCATTTTAATGGCAGCAGATGCAATATTATAATCTGCTTCTTCATCAGCAGTTAAATAAACAATTTCATCAGTTGCATGACAATTAACAACCCTACGATATGGAGTCATTAGAAATCCATATTCATTAATCTTAGCATAACTTGCTAAAGATGTAATTAAACCGATATTTTGACCTTCTGGAGATTCGATTGGACAAATTCTACCATAGTGACTTGAGTTAACATCACGAACATCCATACCAGCACGGTCTCTGGCAAGTCCACCTGGCCCTAAAGATGACAAACGTCTCTTATCAGTAAGCTCAGCGATTGGGTTAATTTGTTCCATGAATTTTGACAACTGAGAAGAACCGAAGAATTCTTTTAAAGCTGCTGTAACAGGTCTAATATTAATTAATGTTTTTGGTGTAATTGATTCAATTTCTTGGGTAGTCATACGTTCACGAATAACACGTTCCATACGAGCCATACCAACATTGAATTGTTTTTGAACTAACTCACCTACTTGTCTTACACGACGGTTAGATAAGTTATCAATTTCATCATCACGACCAATACCTTCTTGTAAATCTAAGTAATAAGATACAGATGCATAAACATCAGAAATAGTTAAACGACGACCATCAATAGTTGGGTCATTACCAATAATTTCAATAACTTTAGTTTCATCTTTCTTATTATAAACTTTAACAGTTTGAACTTTGTTGTATTCGTCTAATTCTTCATTAATCATTACTTCTTTTATGTTGTAACCATTACTAAATATTGGACGAACAGTCTCTAGTACATCTTTAGTTACTAAAGTACCAGTGCTAGCAACTACATTACCATTTTCATCTTTGATATCTTCTGCTAATGTGCAGCCAATCAAACGGTCTAAAACATTTAGCTTACGATTTAATTTATAACGACCTACTTTTGCTAAGTCATATCTAAATTTATCGAAGAATCTAGTAATTAATTGATTCTTAGCACTATCTAGTGTAGCTGGTTCACCTGGTCTTAATTTTTCATAAATTTCGATTAAGGCTTCATCAGTATTCTTTGTACTATCTTTTTCGATTGAATTCTTAATGTAAGGATTTTCACCGAAAAGTTCTAAAATATCTTCATCACTAGAAAGACCTAAGGCTCTTAGGAAAGTCGTAATTGGTACTTTTCTTGTACGGTCAATACGTACATATAAAATATCTCTTGCATCAAGTTCATATTCTAACCAAGTTCCGTGATTAGGAATTAATTCTGATGTAATAACACGACGTCCGTTTTTATCTACTTCTTTTTTAAAGTAAATAGATGGACTACGTACTAATTGCGATACGATAACTCTTTCAGCGCCATTGATAATAAATGTACCAGCATCTGTCATCATAGGAATATCGCCTAGGAATATTTCTTGTTCCTTAACTTCGCCTGTTTCATGAATGAATACTCTTGCTAATACCTTTAATGGTGCCGCATAGTTTACCATACGTTCTTTTGCTTCTTTAATTGAATATCTTGGTTGATCAAAATAATAATCTCCAAGTTCTACCGTAATATTGCCAGTGAAGCTTTCTACAGGAAATAAATCGTCAATAGATTCTTTAATACCTTCGTCTAAGAACCATTGATAAGATTTCTTTTGAATTTCTAGTAGATCTGTCAATTCTAAGGTGTTTTTAATTTTGCTGAACGTGCGTCTTTCAGCATGATCTCCAAATTTTTTTGTCTTAAATGCCACTTGCATTCACCCCTATACCTAATATTTTTTGAGTACCTTTTAAATACGTCAACAATTTTCGATTTTATAAAATTTATCTAGCCTTGTCAACATTTTTAGCCTTAATTACGTAAAAACCTTTGCACTTTTCAACTAGATTTACATCATAGTTGGGTTTTAGTAGATTAATTATACTCTTGGCTCCTTGATCTTTTCTTATAACAAACCACAATTCGCCGTCATCATTTAAATGTTTTAACGAATCAAGTAGTATCTTTTCCACTACTACTTTCCCTGCCCTTATAGGAGGATTTGTTACAATCAAATCATAATTTTTATCGATACTACTTAAAGCATCGCTATAAAAGGCTTTTGCATCCACCTTATTGTTCTTAATATTCATGTTGGCTAAATGAATTGCTCGGTTATTAACATCGACCATATCAAACTTGCTATCAAGTAGTTTGGAAAGGCTAATTCCAATAAAACCGTAACCACATCCAACATCTAAAGCATTAACGTTCTTTTTATCATAATTTTTAAGAAGAACTTTAACTAAATTTAGACTGCCAAAATCTATTTTATCCTTAGAAAAAACGCCATTATCTGAAGTAAATAAAAAAGGAACATTATTTACTTCGTAACTTATTGTGCGTAATTCACTTTTTAAGTTTTCGTTATTTGTAAAATAATGTTCCAAATTTATCACCGTTCCGTTTCCCCATAAGGCAAATATATCTAAATTATAGTCTATTTAGAAAAAAAATGCAAGTTTTTATTGACAAAAAAAGAAAAGTTTTGCTATAATTAAAAAGTGTCAGGAAAAAATGGCGATGTAGCTCAGCTGGCTAGAGCATCCGGTTCATACCCGGCAGGTCGAGAGTTCGAATCTCCCCGTCGCTACCATTTGATTATTACTAGGTTTTAGCCTAGTTTTTTTATGCTTTTTGGTTCTATTGTCCTTATACTTATAGTATTAGTATTTCCGTATGTATCCTTAACTTAAAATATTTTTAATTAACTTTAGTAAGTCTTACTTCTATACTTATTGTTTTTTACACTTTCTATCATAGTGTGTTATAGTATTGTTAGAAAGAAAGCGGGTATGCTATGTCAACCAATAAAGAAATAATTACCGATAATTTTTGCTTTAAAGTTTATGATGTTTTAAATCCAGAACATTTAAACATTAAAGATATTCTAAAAAAATTTAAAGATGCCTCTGAGATATGTTCTAATTTAGATGAGTTCATTGCAAATAATTTAATAAGAAACAAAGATGATGGTATTTCAAATACTTATGTTATCTATTATATGAACAATCCAATAGGTATACTATTTACTAATTTTCACCCAGCAGAGGAAATTGATGGCAAGATGCTACCAGATGAAATTGAAATTTGTCTAGGAATTATTCCAAGATACCAAAGCAAGCACCTTGGTCAAACTCTTGAAAAAGAAATAAGTATTAAACTTTTAGAAATGTATCCTACAATTTCCTTTATTGTAGCAAGTATTAAAGATGAAAATATTAGAAGTAAAAAAGCCATTCTTAATGCTGGCTATACTTATTTTGAAGGTAATCAATATCATTTTAATAGAAGATAATAATTTTACTAAAGCAGACCAAAAAAGATATAAACCAATTATAAAAATGAAAATTATTGACTAAAAGAAAAACTAAATAAGATTATTTAACTTGCTGAGTGTTATTTTTTCTTATTTAGTTTTTTTGTTTTATTTAAAAGTTACTATAATTGATGATTAATTTTTTCTTTTTTTGTTCCGTCTAACTCGTATTCTCTTTGCAAACCAGGATATTTTTCGAGTAATTTAGGATTAACAGCAATTATTTTTTCTAAAGCCTCATCAACTGTTACATCATCTGCTAACTCTAAGACATTCTTTTTATGAATTATTCTTTCTTCTTCTTTTTTTACTATAGCGTCATAATACTTAATACAATTTATCATATAAGGATAATATTCTTTTAAAAAATCAACGACCATTTTAGCCCCAGTAAGTCTGGCATCAATCTCGCTTAAAGTTTCTTTATAATTTTTATTATAATAATCAACATTTAAACTTTTTAAAACTTCTTCTTTATATTGCTCATAAATTTCGGGACTCATATCTTTTTTTTGCATTAAGCGATATTGCATTATGTGTCTGGCTTCATGAAATACTGTATCTAAAATATGAATGGCTTCAGGATTTTCTTCATAATTGCTACATTCAAACATTTTTTTAACACTTGAAACATTAATTTTAATAATTCCATCTTCGGGAGCCGAAGCGCCATACTCGCCTTCAAGACGGGTTAAATAAACAATAACCGAATCATCATGTAAATATTCGATTATCATTCTTTTAAGAGCTGCAAAAAGATGAATGAAAGTTAATTTTCCTGTACGATGTTTAAATAACAAATTAAATAATGGAATGACCGTTTCAGAATGCAAACATAAATCACTAGTCTTTTTAGTTTGTTCTCTTACTTTTTGATTAGTTTCTTTACTCCAATCATTCCTTTTTAAATTTTCTTTTAAATTGGCTAACAATAGTCCTTGGGGATTAGTAGAAAGAAAATATTCTATATCTTCATCAACGGTGTACATCGGATAATAAAGACAATTTTTATTTAAAATTAGTTTTTCTTCTTCATCCGAAACATAATCTTTGCTGCGTTTATCACCAACTATGAAGGTTAATAAATATGAATATTCTTGGACTTCTAAAAATTTTTGATAAAACTTCTGAAATATTTCGATACGATCATTAATATTAGGAAAAGTTAACTCTAAAATATCAACGAATGATGAGACTCCATTATCCAAGATTAAATCTAAAAAATTAATATTTATTTTATCTAATATTTTTAAGAAAAGATTCTTATCCTTAATCCAGCCTCCTTTCATGGCCATTAGTAAATAATCATTATCAAGATCAGCAATCAAATCAGCATTAATTAAAAATCTTTTGACGTAATCTATTATGTATTCTTTATCAAGAAATTTAAAATCGTTATAGCACTTAATAAGCATATTTTGTAAATAAGAATTATCTTTAATATAGTTAATCATTTTTTTAATATTTTCAGAACTTATCTTAAAGAAACCTTTATTAAGAAGAATCATCATTGTTCCGGTATAATCTCTTACAAATTGGTTCTCATTTATTAAATTAGAAATGTCATATTTTAAGGCATAACTTTTTAAGAGATTGTAATATACAATTAATTCTTCTAGAGTATCAACATATAAATCATTAGCTTTTGTTACATTCATATAAATACTTTGGGTTACATATTGTTCATAAAAATTAAAATCATTAAATATTTGTAAATAGACATAATGTAAAGCTTCAGGTTTATTTAAAGATAAAAGATAATTATAAATATTTATTACTTTTTTACCGCCATATCTTATTGACATGTCATGAATAAAGAATTTAGAAAATAACTCCTGATTATTTTCTAAAGTAAGAGGGCTACTATCACACTTAATTAGTTTATCTAAAATATCTATTGTTTCCATTTTTATTTTACTCCCCTTTTTGTTTTATCTTTTATAATTAGCTCAGTTTTTATAGCTAGTTCATCTTTTTTAATTATGGTTATTTATTAAATCAAGCAAGTATTACTTATTTTTCTAATGGCTTAAATTTATTCATTATAGCCTCGCTTACTTTAAGGCCATCGATAGCAGCACTGGTAATGCCACCAGCATATCCTGCTCCTTCGCCACATGGATAAATGCCAACAATATTAGACTCATAGTGTTCATTTCTAATTATTCTAATGGGACTAGAAGTTCTTGCTTCAATGCCACAAAGTAAAGCATTATTATCAGCAAAGCCTTTTATTTTTTTATCAAAATTTTCGATGCCTTCTTTTAAAGCTACATTTAAGTTATTGGGTAAAAGTTCATTTAAGTTAGCTATATTATATTTTCCTTTTATTTTTGGTTCTAAAGTACCGAGATTTTGTGGTTTTTTATTATTTTTATAATCACCATAGGTTTCTATAGGAATTAAGCCCTTACCTAAATAGTAAGCTTTTTCTTCTAAGGCTCTTTGAAATTTAATGCCATCAAATAAGACTGTGCCATAATCGGTTTCATTAACCGTTACAATAATGGCACTATTGGCAATACCACTATCTCTTTTGGAATAACTCATACCATTAATACACAATCTATTTGGTTCACTTGATGCATTAACAACATAACCACCAGGACACATGCAAAAGCTATAAACTCCTTTATTATTACTGGCTTTAAAGGTAAGTTTATAAGAAGCAGATGGTAGTCTATTATCTAAGATTCCATATTGATTTTTATCGATTAAACTTTGAGAATGCATAATACGAAATCCAACAGCAAAAGGCTTATTTTCCATCGCAAGACCTTTTTTGTTTAACATATAAAAAGTATCTCTAGCAGAATGGCCGATAGCTAAAATAAGTCCTGAACATGGCATAATTTCTTTATTATTTAAAACAATACTTTCTATTTTACCTTCTTTAATATTTATATCCGTAAGTTCGGTAGCAAACAAAAATTTTGCTCCTAAGGCTTCTAGTTTTTTTCGCATATTAGTAATAACTGTTCTTAAAACATCAGTACCAATATGAGGCTTATTTACATAAGTAATTTCTTTATTAGCACCAAAGAAGGCAAATGTTTCCATAACATATTGGTATCTGCCTTCTTTATCATTTACTAAAGTATTAAGCTTACCATCAGAAAATGTACCGGCTCCGCCTTCACCAAACTGAATGTTACACTTGCTATCTAATTTATTAGTATGCCAGAACTCTTCTACTGCTTTAATTCTTTTTGCAATTTCATAACCACGTTCAATAACTACTACGGGATAACCATTTTTTATTAAGTTTAAACTAGCAAATAAACCAGCAGGTCCACTACCTACTACCACTATAGGATTTTTTAGTTTTTCAGTACCTATTGGTTTAAAATCGTATTTTATCTCTGCTCCTAAAACTATATCTTTGTTATTTAATTTTAGTAATCTTGCTTCTTCTTTTTTATCTAAGGTACATAATATTTCATATACATAATAAACTTCTGGCTTTTTTCTGGCATCAAGTGATTTTCTAACTACTTTATAAGTTAAATTATAATTTTTAGGTAATCTTAATTTTTTTAGAATACTTAGTTTTAAATTATTTTCATTATCATCTTGAAAACTTAATTTTATTTCTCTTACTCTTAACATATATCATCACCAACTACGATACTAGATAACCAAGCAAAGCCAAGGTTAAAGCCACCACATACACCATCAATATCTAAAATTTCCCCAGTATAGTAAAGGTCTTTATATTCTTTATCTTCTAAATTAGTTTTTACTCTATTAAGAGGTATACCACCAGTAACTACTTGCCCTTTAAATATTTCTTTAGTAGCTATTACATCTAGGGTTAAGTCACTTAAATTGCTAATTAAATCAGCTTTTTCTTTCTTTGTTAAACTTTTATAATGACAATTACTATTAATACCTGATTTGCTAACTAAGATATAAAGAAGTTTATAAGGAATAATACTTTCTAATAATTCAATTACAGTTCTTTGATATAAAGTATTATCTCTATTAGTTAGAAAGTTATCTATTTCTTCTTTTTTAATATTTGGTAGAAAATTTAAATGCACAGATACTTTTTTATGTTGATATAGGGCTTTACTGACTAAGGAACTTAAATTCATAACGCAAATACCACTGATACCATAATCGGTAAGTTGGACTTCTCCTAAGTCATCTTTTATAAATTTATTATCTTCATAGATACTAACACTTGCTTCGACTCTAATACCTGACCATTTGTTAAAGAAATTTCCACTTAAGATTAAAGGACATAGGGCTGGTAAAATAGGTGTCATTTTTATGCCTAAAGAATCTAACAAGGCATAATTTTCATTTTCTTTTAGACCAGCTTTACTACCAATAGCAATAATTATTTTATCAAATATCATTTTTTTATCATTTACAATTACTTGATATTTATTATCTAACTTTTTAATACTATTTACTTCACTATCTAGCATGACTTTTATTTTTCTATTGTTTATTTCAGTTAAAAAAGCATTTAAAACAGAAGTTGCCGTATTACTCATTGGATAATAATAACCATTTTTGATTCTTGGTACTAAGCCAATGCTTGTTAAAAAGTCTTTAGCCTTAATAATATTTTCTTCATTAATTACCTTTTTTAGAAATTCATAATCACTGGTATAATATTTATCAATATTTATTTCATCATTAAAATAATTACAGCGCCCATTACCAGTCATTAAAATCTTTTTTCCTAAAGTACTATTTTTTTCGATGATAGTTACATCGATTCCATTTCTATTAAGAAGGATAGCACTCATCATTCCAGAGGCACCGCCCCCTATAATTCCTACTTTCATAATTTATATATATAATCAATACTATAGAGTTTACTTTTTTATTACCATGTATTTTGTCTATTTCTATATATTGATTAATCCTTTCTGTCATATTTTTTTCATGGATTTTTATGGCTTATTAGACTTATTTATTTTTTTGTCTTACTAAGTGCAAGCTGTTTTTAGGAGTGTAGTCTAAACGGAAAGATTCTTTATGATATTTTAATTTATCATCAAGAGATATTGTCTTTCTTTTATTTTCTTCTTTTTCAATAAGATTTGCTATTTGACTATCAACGGCAAACTTTGGTATTTTTGTATTCAACAACTGTTCAATAAAATAAGGATTCCAGTAAGCATTACGACTTATTTTTATACTATCGGTAGTGCCGTCATAAACGATAAGTAAACTTTTTTTACCACCGTCATTATTAAAAAGTCTAATAGCAGAGCCTTCTATAGAAAGCATTTGAAAGTTATTTATTTTAATAACGATAACTGGCAAATTATATAAGTATGTACTTTTTAGTCTAGCATACAAACTTTGAAATTTTTCTGGATCAGTTATTTTAATGCCTTTAATAGATTCTTGGCGATAAATTTCTTCGGTATCATCTTCAAAAGATAATTCGTTTAAATCTTTTTCTTTTAAAATAAATGATGATGGATAAGTGGGATATCGATAATTATCATAAACATACTTGTCAATTTTTTGGCTTAAAAATTCATTTAATGGGGTGTTTTTTCTTACAAAAACATATATTTTACAAGGATAAGAAGTTGACGATTCTTTTTCTTGAGAAACAAATTCAATTTGCGTGTTTATCCTGCTTGCATCAGTGACATCTGTTTCGACTTTTAAACATTTTTCCATTTCTTTTAATAAGTTCCAGAATACCTGATATTTACTTCTTAAGCTCGTTATAATCTCAGCAAATGTATAGTAATCTTTAGTTTCATTCATAAACAGTTCTCCTTGCCTCGATTATATCACAGCTTACGTTATTTCCACAGGTTAAATACAATTAAAATAACAAAAAAAGTTCTTTTTACAGAACTTTAATAATCTAACTGGTGGAGGATAAGGGATTCGAACCCTTGACCCCCTGCGTGCAGGGCAGGTGCTCTAGCCAGCTGAGCTAATCCCCCAGTCATCAACAACAAATTAATCTTATCATAGAGATGGTACTTTTGCAAGTAAAAAATAACGTTTTCTACTTATTTTTGCATAATTTTAATAAAATAAGTCTTTTTTTTACTTTACTAGCTCTTTTATAAAAGAATAATAGTCTTTTTTATTTTAATTCAATCTTAACTATCTGTCTAATATCAATAACTTTTCCACTTTCTAAGTAAATTTTTTTTAAAGAATTATCTATCATTTTGATTTTATCTATTATTTGATAAAATTTAGGATAACGGTAAAAAGTTAGAAGAATAGCACTATTTCGTGCATAAGCACACTTTAATGTTTCTTCTAACTCATTATATTGGTCTGGGGACAATTCTGGCATCTTTGAATAATTTCTTTTATTAACTAATTCTTTTTTTACTTCTTTAGTTTTATATAATGACTCAAAAGCTTGCCATTTTATTTGCCCACGATTACGCACTATGACCACCTATTTTACCGTTTCTATCGATGGCAGTTGAATCTGGAAGCAAGTTGGATGCTTTAATAATACTATTGTTGCCATATTTTTCTTTTATTTTATCGACGGCTTCATTTAATTTTTTATTATCTTCCACGACCTCAACATTGCTAAACAAATTGAGTTGTAAGGAAGTATCATCTGTAAGACCGCCAGCCACAATACTTACTTTTCTAATTGGCATATCATTATAAAATCTATCAAATATATTGGTGCAAACAAAGTAAAATTCATCTTCATCGCTTGTAGGATTTACTTTTATGCTATGGTAAAATCCGCCACCGACATCTATACTATACCCAATTCCTAGACCAATTATACCTGCTTGTTTTTGATTTTTTCTAAGTCTTCGACACACGGTTTCGATAGTTTCTCTAATAATTATTTTTATATTATTACCATCGTAATCTTTAAAAAGAACTTGACTATTAGAATAACTAGAACTTTTAGGAGGCATTTTAAAATCACTAATAACTGATTCATCGATGCCGTTAGCATGTTCCCATAATTCTTCACCAATAACACCAAATTTTTTCTTTAAAACTTTTTTATCGCATCTAGCAATATCGCCAATATAATACATGCCCATAGCATTAAGGCGGACTTCCATTCTTGAACCAATTGACCACATTTTAGATAATGGAGTTATAGACCATAATTTAGTTTTAACATCGTCATAAGTCCATTTAGCAATACCATCTTTATATTTTTTGGCTTCGGTGTCCATGGCTACTTTGGCAAGTAACATATTGGGTCCAATGCCACAGTTGGCAGTAAGACCAGTCTTTTTGGTTATCGTTTGGAGAATTTTTTTTGCTAAGTCTTTATCAGACATACCATACATTTTAAGATAATGAGTTACATCTAAAAAGCATTCATCTACCGAATAAATATGAAGGTCTTCCTCACTTACAAATTCTAAATAAATATCTACTACTTCTTTACTCTTTTTAATATATAGGCTCATTCTAGGTGGGACTATTTCATATTTTATCCATGGTGGTATTTCATAAAGTCTGGTTCTTGATTTTATACCTTTGCTTTTTAAGTAAGGAGTAATGGCTAGAGTAATTGCTCCCTTACCTTGATTAGGGTTAGCCACTACTAGTGGTGTGGTAAAGGGATTTATATTTCTTTCCACGCATTCACAGGAAGCAAAAAAACTTTTTAAATCAATACACATAATATGTCTTTCCATACAATAACCTCCAATCTTAGTACTTTTTAGTTTTATAAATTTTTTACTTGAGGCAGAATTTTTTTTTAAAGTATTTATATTATACTAGATTTGAATCCATATATGTAAAAATTCATAGATATTTTTGTTTTATCTATGAATTTCATTTTATCTTAAAGATTCTTTTTCTAAGACTTCTTCTGTTGTTTTAAAATAGTAATTATTTTCGCCGGATTCTACAAAATAAATTGGAATATTAGATTCTTTAAAAGCTGCCACTACTCTGCTTTCATGTTTGTTGCTTTTTCTTTCGGCTAACATATTTTTCATAACTTCTTCTTGATTAGGAAAGTTCTTAAACCATTCTTTCTTGGCTATTCGCTGGGACCAAATTTCATCGTTTTCAACCATTAAAATATAGACATCTATTTCGACATCATCTCGATTATTAAAATTACTTAAAAAATATTTAACAATATCCCCACGATGAGGCCAGATATCATTATCTTGACCCTTTATTAAAAGAATATCATTATTACTATTTAGAAAACTTAAGGCATCAGTCATAATACAAGACCTTCTATTTTTAGCTTTTTCTTGATTAAAATATTCGTTATCTTTCTCTAATGTTTTATCATCATAAGTAAAATTATCAGGCTTAATTGGTAATACTTGTTTATCATCAATTATTGTATTTTTGCAAGCTACTATTTTCTTACCTTGAAAATTTAAATCTTCTAAAGTTTTGACATCACCACTTAATAGTTTATTTATCAAAGTCTTTTTACCAGTTGCTGATTGTCCAAATAGCCAAATTATTTTTTTCATAAGTAACCCTTTCTAGAAAATAATGTTTTTATTATTCTAAATCTTTTTGAGCTTTTTCATAAAAACTTTTAATAAGTTTATTACTAGCATCGCCAATCCAACTAAATATTTTTACTATTAGACTTAGGGCAATTAAACCAGCTAAGCCAATAAAGACATATAAAACTATTAGTGCTTGTTTATTATAAAGTTCAAAAGTAAAGTTAATATTATTAGTACCACTCATAATATTATCAAATTCCCAAGTTAGGGTTTTACCATCATCACTAACATCAGTAGCATTATTACTTAAAGATTTTTCTGGTAAATTTAGAGTAAATTCATATCTTACTTTGGGAGGTGTTAGCATATCGGTTAAAACATTACTATTATTACTTAAAGCATCAGTTAGATTAACATAAAAATCAGCTGTATATTTATTTTTTAAGACTTTTTCTTCTCTACTAAAGATATATAGTTCATTTTGAATATCACTATATAATAAGTCATATAAATTTATTTTAAGATTTTCAGCTTGACTTACTGTATCAATATCTTTAATATTAGCACTTACTTTATAACCAAAGTTATCTTCATCTTCATAATCAGTTACTGAATATCCATTATTTTTTAAATAATTAATATTTTTACTACTAAATAATTCATTAAAAGTTTTATTACCTAAGTAATCTTTATCTAAAGTAATCAAATAAGTTATATTCATACTTTTATCTTTATTTATTTGCATATTTGTACTAATGGTACTACACCCACATAATATCACTATTAATAATATTAAAATCACACTTTTTAGTTTTTGCATACTACTTCTCCTCTTTGGTCTTTTTGGTTTTTACTTTGCTGGTTATTGATTTTTCTTTTTTTAAAGTTTTAGGTTTGGCATTAGAATCACCATCAGTAGGATTTTCTGTTTCTGCGACCTTGATTTCTTCTTCATTTTTTTCTTCTACTTTAGAATTATTAACTAAATCGTCTAACTCTTGTTTTTTTTCTGGACTTAAAAGATTTAAATCTTTAATTCTAGCTTCTAAAATATTATCTTTAGTTTCAATAACTTTAGTCTTAGCTAATTTATCATGAATACCACAGTGTTCTTCGTTAATAATAACACTAATACCCGTTACTAATTGTAAAGTGTTCATAGCAAGTGATAAGAAACTAGTAATGCCAATTATATATTGAAGAGGAATTATATAAGGAACTATTAATTCTAATAAGTAGATAAAATAACCATATGAAATTAAACTTCTAATTAAGTATTGATAAGGTTTTACTTCTTTATTATCACTAGATACTATTTGTAATTTAGTTATTTTTTTACCTAAAGTTATGCCTTTAGTAATCATATTAAAGCCAACAAAATATAAAAGATAAATTACTATGTAAACTAAATAAACATACCAATTAGCTTTTAAAGCATCTTGATAAGCAGTTGGAGCTTTCTCATCATAAATTTTTTTCGATTCAGTAATTATATAATTATATTCATCTTCAGTAATTACAGAATCACTATAAGCATCGACCAAAAGATAAGCAAAATCATTGTCTTTTATTAAATCATTATATTCACTTTCACTTATTTCTTTATCTTTATAATAAAGGGGTAAATAATTTTGCATTTGGATATTACTTATATTTAATTTTTCTAAAGTATTACTTTTTTCTAGAGCAGTATCATAGGTTGGATTTAAATATTTTATATTAATTATTAATGTTGTTAATAATAAAACTATAGTGCTATCTATTATGTAAGCAAATATTCTTTTTGATAATTTTTTATCAGTCATTTTTATACCTTCTTCTATTTTTTCTTTTCCATAAACATTATATCATTGTCTATTTTTTAGAACAACTAAAAAAAGAAGTCTTTTTAGCAAAACTTCTTAATTACTGTAGGCATAAAATAAATATTTAATTATCTTGCCACTCTGATATTTTTTCTGGCATTTTCACGCATTATGTGTAATCTTAAATCATTGCCACGTGGACTAAATTTGATAGCTAATGGAATAATTTCTTTTTGCATTTCTTCTGGTAAATTTAGACATTCCAACATTTCCCAAGCTTCTGGTACTGTAATACCACTAGTTAAGTTAAATAATATACTTAATAGATAAGCTTTCATATCGATAAAATGATGATCTTTTGCCCCACTTGCTATATATTTTGCTAATTCCAACTTAAATAAGGCTGTCCATTCATTTTTTAAATCAGCCTTAATAGCTCCGGTAACTAAACCTGCATTAATATCATGATAAAAGTCTTTAGTTACAATTTCAATTCTTTCTTTTTCTTCGCCAAGTTCTTGGACTTTTTTGAATTCTATAGTATTATCTTTTCCCATTTTTATTCCCCCCTGTTTAAATTGTTCGTTTAAACGAGTATTACTTTAGCACAAAGTTTACTTATCGTCAAGTAAAAGTTTTCAAATCGTAATAAATATGGTTGCTTTATAAAAAAAATCATAATTTACTAGTATAAGTAAATCATGATTTTTAAACTAATTATTACTTTCTTTATCAGTTTCGTAACCAATACTTAGAAGATTAGTTAATTCTTCTTCAGTTAAGGTATCAAGTGTTGTCGTATTTTTACCTTCAATTAAATTATCACTTAAAATACGTTTCTTTTCTTGTAATTCAATTATTTTTTCTTCAACAGTTCCTTTATTAATTAATTTTAAAACGGTTACCTTTTTAGTTTGACCAATACGATGAGCCCTATCAGTTGCTTGGTTTTCAACTTGTGGATTCCACCAAACATCCAAATGAATTACGATATCAGCACTGGTTAAGTTAAGACCGGTTCCTCCGGATTTTAAGGTAATTAAGAAACAACTAGTTTTATCTTTATTAAAGGCATCAACTAACATTACTCTATCTTTTCCTGATACTGAACCGTCAATAACATAGTTAGAAATAGATTCCTCATCTAATTTCTTTTTTACTAACAAAACGGCTCCTTTAAAGGAACTAAAGATTAATATTTTATGATTATCTTTAATTAATTCTTTAACAATTTCTAAAAGACGTTTAATTTTTATAGAATCCTCAGTATAATCTTTATCTAAAAGAGCGGGAGAAATGCATAGTTGTCTTAATCTTGTAAGTAAAGTTACTATTTTAAATCTAGCTTTACTAAAGCCTTCACTAGCTATAACATTATCGATTTCTTCTTTAGTATCTTCGACTAAACTTTGATACATGGCTTTTTCAGTTTTAGACATGTCTAAATACTCTATTTGTTCAATCTTATCTGGTAGTTCTTTAGATACTTCTTTTTTCTTTCTTCTTAAAATAAATGGTCTTATTTGATAATTTAGGTTATCTAAACGTTTTAGGGAATCTTTATCAACATCCTTAATACCGTAAGCTTCTCTAAATCTAACAATGGAATTTAGGTATCCCGGCATAATAAAATCAAAGATACTCCATAATTCTAAAACAGAATTTTCTAAAGGAGTTCCAGTTAAGGCAATCTTGGTACGAGCTTTTATTTTCTTTATTTCTTTAGTCATACCGGCTTGATAATTTTTAATAGCTTGAGCTTCATCGATTATGCAAACTTCAAAATCTTTAGATTCATATTCATCATTATCATTACGAACTAAGCCGTAAGTGGTAATAAAAATATTATAGTTATCAAAGTTTTGCATTATTTCTTGACGTTTTTTCTTAGATTCAGCAACGGCAACATATTTAAGTTCCGGAGCAAATTTTTGAAATTCTTTTTCCCAGTTATAAACTAGTGATGTTGGAGAGACAATTAATATTTTAGCATCTGGCTTTTCAGCAATAAGTTTTCTTAGGAAAATAATAGCTTGTAGGGTTTTTCCTAAACCCATTTCATCAGCTAAGATGCCACCTAAGTCGCACTTATAAATAGTATATAACCACTTTACTCCTTCTTTTTGATAATCACGAAGAAGTTTGGTCTCTTCATCATTAAACTTAACATCAGCATTTTTATAAGCACTAAAGTTTTTAATAAATTCATCAAATTTACTATTGGTACTTATTTCTTGATAACGATTATTTTTTAAACTTTCGATAAAGAAAGCACGATATTTGGGAATAGTAATGCTTTTTTTCTTTAAATCTTTACTATCTAGTTCTAAGTCATTGGTCAAAGCTTCAAAGTCTTCTAGTTCCTGATTATTAAATAAGGAAATAACATCGCCACTCTTTAGACGATAATACTTCTTTTTACTTTTTATAGCGGTAAGTAAAGATGAGATTTCTTTATTATCAACGTTATCTATAGCAAAATCATAAGCTAAAATGTTATCTTTACCAATCGAGAAATTAGACCTTACTTTAACATCTTTAAATATTTTTAGCTTTTTAATTTTTTCGGTCGTAAATACTGTATAGTTTTCTGTAAAATAAGATAGACCATCATCTAAGAAGTTATAGGTACTATCCATATCTAAGATAACAAAGTTTTTCTTATCTTCTATAAAACCATACTTAGTTAAATCATCGATAACTTTAGTCTCAAAACCTGCATCTCTTATGATATTACTTACCGTATCAAAATAATTAAATTCAGCATCTCCATACTTTAACATAACTTTAGCCGTAATACTATCTTGACTTAAATCAAAATATAAATTAATTTTCTTATCCTTAATGATTTTTATGTCTTTAATATCTTCACTTACTTCCAAAGTATTCATAGTTTTCTTTAAAAGACCATTCTTAAACAAATCTAAATTTTTCTTATCAAAAATTAAACTTTCTATTTCGTTATCAACAAACTCGCTAACTATTTTTCTATCTTCTAATTTTAAGATATATAAAACATTATTATAAATTACATAATTATTATCATTATCAACTATTTTAAAGTTAGCAAAGTCTTCAATATAAAATTTATATTTGTCTTTTACTAATTCTAGATGATATAAAGTTGGAAAACCACTCTCAATTTTATTAATAGGTATGTCTTCTAAAGTAAATCTTTTATTTTCTAATAGCTTTAATAATTCACTAAATTCTCTATTATTTAGTTTTAAGGGTTCATCTATTACTTCATAACGATTAAGACCAATTTCTGAATAGTTAAATAAATACTCAATTATTTTAGTATTTTCATTATTAAAGAAATAATTATTAGGATTATAAGTTAATTTTTTACCTAAAACCATATCTTTGCCATTTAAATAGCAAGCTCTAAATTCATTAAATTTATCTCTATTTTTGATGGAATATTTAGTTTTCTCACCAATTTTTAATTTAACAATGTAATTGCTAAAAAGATAACTTACTTCGATATCAAGTCCGATTTCTTCTTTAAGCTTATTTAATTTTGGTTCTTCTTTGGTAATAAAGTCTTTTAAAATATTTCTAGATTTTTGTAAAGATAATTCTTCATTAGTAAAAAAGGCTTCTTTCTTTTTTAAAACACAAGCAATGATATGCTGACATATATAATTATTTTTATAATCATCGCAGGTACAAGTATTTTCTAGGACTTTACCATCTTCATCAACTTGAATATTTACTTTAAAATTACCGCTATAAAAGATATCAACTGTAAAATCAACACTTTTATTACCGGCCGCATCAGTTGTTATATTAGTTCTTTTTATATACCACTCTGGTATTGACATAGCTCGGTAATATAGGTAATCACCATATTTACTACGAATGTTTTCTACTACTCCCATAATTTCTCCTTTTTAATATTATCTACTCTATTATTTTAAAGACTTTTAGACAACCTGAAATATAAAGAATTTTAAATATTTTGTTTCTGGTATACCCATTACTTCAGGGTGATCAGGGGCAGCATAGGACTTTTTTACTACTCTTAGGCTAACTCCTGCCATAATGCTAGCATTAAATATGGCTCTTATAAAATCTTCTTCAGAAGCATAATGAGAACAAGAGGCAGTGGCTAGATAACCACCACGAGGTAGAGCTTTCATGGCTAAATAGTTAATTTCTTGGTAACCTTTTAGAGCACTTTTAATAGTATCTTTAGATTTAGTGAAGGCTGGTGGGTCAAGAATAATAAGGTTATACTCTTTATTTTTGCTATCAACAAGTTTACGTAAGTAATCAAAAAGGTCAGCACAATACGTATCAATGTTTAAGTTATTTAACCAGAAGTTTTTCTTAGCATCTAGAAGAGCCTTTTGCGATATATCAAGAGCCATTACTTTTTTAGCACCACCTAAAGCGGCATTCATAGCAAAAGATCCAGTGTGGGTACAGCAATCTAAAACAGTCATATCTTTAGCTAAGTTTCTAATAGTTAAACGATTATATTTTTGGTCTAAGAAGAAACCAGTTTTTTGTCCTTCTTTAAAATCAACTAGATATTTTAAACCATTTTCTACAATTTCGGTGGTTGTTTCTTGGGATGTTACTGGTATTTTATCATACCACCCTACATATTCTTCTAAGCCTTCCTTTTCTCTTAAGGCAACATCACATCTTAAGTAAATACCTCTAATCTTAAAATATTTACTAACAACATCATATAAGGCTTTTAAAATAATATCTTTTCTAATATCAATTCCTAAAGATAAGATTTGACAAACTAATACATCGTTAAATTTATCAACAGTAAGTCCAGATAAAAAGTCGGCTTCGCCATAAATAAGACGAAAAGCATTTAAATCATTAGGCATTACTTTCATACGATAACTAAGAGCATATTCTATTCTTCTTTTAAAGAAATCATAATCAAAAGTATCGTTAGCATTTCTACTTATAATTCTTAAAACTATTTTTGAATTATTATTATAAAAAGCACTGCCTAAAAATTTATCTTTATTATTTCTTACAGTAACGATATCACCGTTTTTAATATTTTCATCGGTCTTAGTAATATCACTTGTAAACACCCAAGGGTGATTATTTAAGACTCTAGCTTCAGCTTTCTTATTTATATAAACATTTAATTTTTCCATATAAAACACACTTTCTTATTTTTTTAATTTCATTACTAATATTGGATACTCAATATTTAAATAGTCTTTAAAATATTCAATATATAAATTATAGTTTTGACCTAATTTTTCAATAATTTGAAAAAGATATTTTTGCCATTCTTTATTAGTTCTTTTTTTATAACTTTCAGGTAAGAAGGCACAGCCACATAAGGCAATAATGAATTCTTTATGATTTTGAAGACAATTTCTTATCATGGCCTCTGTTGCAGCACAAGGATTATAACCAATTAATAAGTCATAGTCAGTTATACTGGTATCAAGACTAAATTTTTCTTTAAATACTCTGCCTTTAATACCAACTACATCTTCTAAGATAATTCCTGGATCCATTATATCATAATTTAAGGCTTTAGATTCTAAGTAACTAGCTAAAATAGGTAAGCTCCCCGCTCCTATTTCTAAGACTTTTTTATTTTCTAAAACAAAATACTTTTGAATAATTTTAATAAATTCTAAGTAATAGTTATATTTATCAGGGACAATTTGTAAATAACAATATATTTGATTTATTGTATCGTTATTATTAGTAAAACCCTTAAGTAATTTATTATCTAGTTCTTCTTGTAGATAAGAAACGTATCTTTGGTAATATTTTTCTTTAAAGGCTATCAATTTAGCTTTATCAGTATTACTTAACTTATCATATAATATCATTTTTATCACTCTTTTTCTTTCAAAGATTTCTTTTGTTAACTCTTAATAATCCTAACATAGCCCTATAATTTTCGCAACTATATTTAGATCAAAATAAGAAGTAAATTCATTACTTCTTATTTTAATAATTAAATAGTATTATTGATATTTTTAAAGATATAACACATATTATCACTATAAATAAGTTCATAATCACTACTTGCTTCTAAATAATAATGTAAGGTATGGGTACTTGTAGTAAGTAGATAATCAAAATTATATTTATCTAATAATTCTTTAGGATCAGTTTGTAAATCTTGTAAGTTCATCGTATCAGGAAGTAAGTCATTACTAAAGACATCACCTAAGCCATAACTGAATATTTTAACTTTATCTAAGGCATTTAAGTTATCTAGTTTATATAGTAAGTAGCCACCTTGTGAGTAGTCATTATATAGCCTTTGTGGTTTTAATTCTACTATTTTTTCAACAGCTTCATCACTATAAAAGCCATCGTTATCGATTATGCCAGTATTTTTAAAACTATTTATTTGTTTATAACCAACAAAAACGGTTCCTAATACTAAGATAGTACAAGTTAAATAATAGATTGGTTTTTCTAATTTTTTAAATGGTTTCTTTAAGAAAGTATAAATATCATCAGTAACAAAGAAATACTTACCAATATTCCAACAAGAATAAATACCATACATTCCAATAAATCTTTGACTCTTTAAAGCCATAAATAGAAACATTAATTGAAAACCAATTTCATGCATTTTCATATCTTTTTTTTGTAATATTAAGTTAAATAATGGAAAAGCTATCGTAATAAAGATATATAAGCCTAGGAAATTATGGAAACTTGGGCTATTCCATTCTAAAATGTAACTAGTCATGGAATCATCTAACATATTGCTAAATGGATATAAAAGCATTTTTGGTCCGAAGGGATTTAAGCATGAGGCTATAATCGTTAAGACTAAAACAATACTTAAAGTTTTAATTTGTTTTTTGTTTAATTTAAATGTATTCCATCTATTAGGTTTAAATTTAAAAATTTTAACAAAGATATCACACATAAAGATGCCAATGATGAATAAATAAATTAAACTACTAGAGCCACCATGAAAGTTAACCCATAGTATTTGTAAGATTGGTAAAGTATAAATTAGTTTTTGAGTCCATTTTTTATCATCTAGGTAACTAAATAAAACATATACTAAGTAAGCTAGAAATACTAAACTAACAATATAAGGACGGGGTCCCGTAACTTTAAAGAAAACAGTCATTAGAAGGAAATAACATAAGCGAAAATCAAATAGTTTTTTCCATTCTAATTTTAGCATCTTAGCCATTAATATATATAAGACTAGGAAGATAGCAAGCATTAAAATTAAACAACCCATATCACCCATTTTATACATAATTACTTCGTTTAGCCATTCATGAGCTACCCAAGCTTTACCACTAGCCCAGGAAAACAATTCATGGTTAGGGATAATATGATTATTATTTATCCATTTACCAACAACGACATGCCAAAAGTAGTCATTATCAGTTATCGGTTCGAAAGCCATAAAAAGTCCTAGTAAAATACAAACAATAATTCCCATACTTACTTCGCATCCTTTCTTGTTTTTTCGGTTTCTTTAACAATATAGATAGGACGTTTTTTAGTTTCTAAGTAGGTTTTAGCTAAGTATTCACCAATAATACCAGTGCAAAATAAGTTAATGCCACCAACAAAGAAGATAATGCAAGCCAAACTTGGCCAGCCAGCAACAGGATCAGACCAAATAATTGTTCTAACGATAATAACAATTATCATGATAAAAGCAATTAGGCAGAAAACTAAACCAATGAAAGCAGCAAAGATAAGGGGTTCAGTTGAGAAACCAACAATGCCATCAACGGCATAAGAAAATAATTTCCAGAAATTCCATTTAGTTGTACCAGCACTACGTTCTTGATTTTCAAATTCAATCCATTTGGTATCGAAGCCAACAAAGGAAAATAAGCCTTTAGAATAACGGTTATATTCTTTTAAAGAAAGGATAGCATCAACCATTTGACGAGTCATTAAGCGGTAGTCTCTGGCACCAGCCACCATTTCGGTCTTGGAAATATGCCCAATAATATCATAAAACCACTTTGTAAAAAGCTTTCTTAATGGTGAATAACCATTACGCGATGTTGATTTAGTAGCAACACAGTCGTAACCTTCTTCAGTAATACCTTTATACATTTCTTCTAAAAGCTCTGGCGGGTCTTGTAAGTCAACATCCATAGTAGTAATAAAATCGCCTGTTGTAGCCTCTAGACCAGCATACATTCCAGCTTCTTTACCAAAGTTACGGGAAAATGAAACATATCGAATTCTTTTATCTTTTTTAGCTAAGGTGCGCATTATTTCTAAGCTTTTATCTTTTGACCCATCATTTACAAAGATAATTTCAAAATCAACATAATCCATTTTCGTCATTTGTTTTTGCATAGCCTCATAATATAAAGGTATAGCTTCTTCTTCATTGTAGCAAGGCACAACAATGGATATTAAATTTTTTTTCATAAACTACTCTCTTTCTTCTAGTATCCACATTTAAAATTTACTTTGAACTTTATTTACAATGTCGATTACTAAAAACATTATTATTATAGCTGAACTGATGACTAAGCCTGATGTTGAATTAATTTCATTAATTATTAGAGTAACATCCATTATGCACAAGCAAATGCAAATGATAATAGCTCCAATAATACCGGCTATATCCCCTATTTTATGTAGTTTTCTTCTTCTAGCTTGCGATTCTAAGTAACCTCTAAATAATAATTTATTATTCTTAGAAAGCATTAAATCTTCAGGAGTTGTCTTTAAATTTAGAGCAATTAATTCAATTAACTCTAGAGAAAAATCTTTCTTACCTCTTAAATATTCTTTTAGTTCTTTTTCTGTCATAAATAAGCTTTCAGCAAAACTTTTTTGATTAAGTCCTAAAAAATGCATTCTATCTTCTACTGCCAAACCAATTTTTTTATTATTCATAAATATTCCTCTTATTCTTTTTTTATTTTTTAATTAGATATTTTTATGTTCATAGTTCCAAGCACTACTTACCATATCTTCTAAAGTTTTTTCACAAGTAAATCCTAATTCTTCTTTAGCTTTACTTGGGTTGCTATAACAAGTGGCAATGTCGCCAGGACGACGAGGTGCAATTATATAAGGAACATCAACTTTGTTAACTCTTTTAAATGTTTCCACCATTTCTAAGACACTTACACCTTTTCCCATACCGAGATTATAGATAAATAAACCACTATGTTCTTTTTCTAATTTTTTTAGGGCTAAAACATGTCCTCTAGCTAAATCCATAACATGGATATAATCTCTAACCCCAGTACCATCTGGTGTATCATAGTCATTACCATAAATACTTAAATGGTCTAATTTTTTACTAGCAACACGGCAAATATATGGCATTAAATTAGCAGGAATACCATTAGGATTTTCCCCTAAAAGTCCACTATCATGAGCACCTATTGGGTTAAAGTATCTTAAAATACAAAAATCATTAGTTTTATCAGCATTATAAGTATCTTTAAGAATTTGTTCAACAAATAATTTACTAGTACCATAAGGATTAGTAGTGCCACCAGTTTTACATTCTTCGGTAATTGGTACAATCTCAGGATCACCATAAACGGTTGCTGAAGATGAGAACACTAAGTTTTTAACATGATATTCTTTCATAGCTTTAAGTAAGTTTAAAACTGATGAAACATTATTCATATAATATTCAATAGGTTTACTAACCGATTCACCAACAGCTTTATAAGCTGCGAAATCAATTACACTAGTAATCTTATTTTCGCTAAATATTCTTCTTAAGATATCAATATTTTGCATATCTCCTTCATAAAAAGTAATTTCTTCATTAGTAATCATAAATATTCTATCTAAAACATCTTTTTTACTATTAGAAAAATTATCTAAGCCTACTACTTCGTATCCAGCTTTAATAAGCTCAACACAAGTATGACTTCCTATATATCCGCAACATCCTGTAACTAAAACTTTCATTTTTCTTCCTTCTTTCTAAAAACAAATACTTTACTTAACATGTAGTTACCAACGATAACTAAGACTTGACTAATTAGTTTCATAACCTTATCGTTACCATGTAACACAGTTACACCAATACCCATAATAGCCATGTCTAAAAGTAATGTTGTAACTCTAGCACCAACAAATGAAGTAAATTCTCTTACTTTATTGGTATTCTTAGATTCAAAGACATATTTACGATTAGTAAAATATGCAAATAAGACACCGGCTATCCAAGAGATAATATTGGCAACTTGTAGCATTAAGGCATTATCAGGATTAATTATCGTATAAGTTAGACCATAATAAACGATAAGACTAATAACAGTAGTCAGTACTCCAAATATTAAATAATTAATTATTTCTTTATACTTTGTATACATTTTTTTTATCATAACAAACCTCGATATCAATATATCATATATTACTTGGTTTTTCCATTAGTTTAATAATTATTAGAAGTTATTTTTTGAATTTTTGGTATCTTTTTAAAATTTTTAAGCTTAAAACACGATTTAAAAAAACTCCTCATCTAAGAGAAGTTTTTCTTTTTATAGTAAATACTTTTTAAAGTAATACCTAGAAGAGATAAAGCAATACTAATTATAATAATTATTATTATAAATATATACTTACCACTAATACTATCAGTATCTTTACCTTTATATTTTTTAATAAAGCTATTTTGTAAAGTACTAGTCTTATTAATAACATCATTAATGCTAGTAGAAGCATTTTCTTCTGATACACTATTATTTGTTATATAAGATATATTATATATTTCATATTCCTTCTTTAAAGGATTATAAGAAACAGTATAATTATCTAAGATATTATTAGAATTACTACTATTTACAGTATTATTATCACTAATATCATAACCAGTATAGTTAATAATCTTATCCATATCTAAGTTAGTTATAAAATTATTAGTAGTTTCGTAGTTTTTTTCTAGACTTACTATATTCTTATTTTTACTAGTGTTACTTAAATAATTTTTCATAAAGTCGGTAATAGAAATGTTGGCCTTATTTTTATTTTCATCTTGATTTAAACTTACTATTTCTAGTTTTTTACCAGTTTTATAATCAAAAGCATAGTATGTATTATCATCATATTTAACTAGGATTATACTACTATTATCATTGATATTACTTGTCATATCTATGATATTTTGATTAATAAAATCACTTGGTAATTTAATATCATTCATTAAAGATGTAAGTTTGCCATTTACTAAAGTTACTAAAACTTTCTTGTTATTATAATTATCTATTATTACTTTGTTTTTTAAATTATTTAAATTAGAACTAATCATGCCCATATTAATACCTTTAATAAATATTTGATTAGTCATCTTTTTATTATCAATAGTTGAATACGTACCATAAGTATTTATTTTACTACTACGATATTCATAACTTACTATTTCTAAGGGATTACTTAATTTTTCAAAGTTTTTAACACTTATCTTTTTTATATCACCAGTATTGATATTTAAGATATTACCTTCACTATCTAAGGCTTCGTTCTTATATAGATGAATATAATTACCTAATAAGTTACCATTGTTACTAATAATATTGCCATTATCTAAATAGTAATAATAATCATTTAAAGTATTTATGGTATTTCTTAAGTCTTCTTTAGAAATTTTATATTCTTTAGTATACCTACCATTACTTAAAGTATAAGTTATATCTTCATTATAGTTATAATAAACAGATAAAGTATTATTAGTTATTTCATAAGAATGACCATTAATAGTAATAGTATCACCAATTGTATCGAAGTCAAAGTTTAAAGTATCAATACTACTTGGATAAATAGTTACGTTTGATAGTGGTCTAAAGTTATTTATTAACATACGACTTCTAAATGTTGTAATAGGACCACTTGGTAATAGAACTTGATATAACTTAGCATCAGCACCGCCATTATAAGGATAATAGCCTTTATCTACTTCACTATAATTAAATGCTGTAGAGTTTCCTAAGTAAGATTTAATTAAACTATTATTTTTAAGATTATTTAAACTTATATAAGTAATAGTATCACTAAGACCTGTTACGGTAGTACTAGCAGGTAAACCATTAATTTTAGAATTATTATAGACAAATAAGTTCTTTAAACCTTTAATATAAAGATCATTAGTACCAACAATAATACCACTATTTGTATTGGAACCTGTTGTATTTATATTAGCAGCGATAACATTATAATAGAATAAGTTATACAAAGGATCAGTTGCTTTATACATAGAGCCAATAAGACCGCCAGCTGCATCATTTGCGGTAATCGTTGAACTAGCTATTAAATTATTATAAATGTTGATACGACGAATATTTTCTCCTTCAAGATCATTTTGATAATAACCAAGTAAGCCACCTGCTCCTGTGCCACTGGATGTTACAGTGGCATTAATAAAGTTATTATAGTAACTGTTATTGGGAGTACCATTTTTATTGCCAATTAAACCACCAACATAGTTTTTACCTTCGACTTTAACTTTATAAATATAGTTGTTATAACGATTACCATCCCAGTCTAGACCTTCTAGACCACCAACACTGTTAGCATTAGGTGATGAAATAGTTGTATTGATAACAGAACAATTATATAAAGTGTAGCCGCCGTAACCACCAATACCGCCGATTTGACTAGTACCACCAGTAATTAGAGAATTTTTAATATAACTATCGCCAATGGTACGATGGTAACCATAAAGACCACCAATTTGACTGCCTTTAGCTGTTACTTCGACATTATCGAGGTGAAGATTATAAGTACCACCTGTATCCTGTTGACCGCCGATGCCACCTACTTGATCGTTACCAGAAACCGAGGAGTTTGTAACTTCTACGTTAGTTGCTGCTCCATAACCATAAACAATACCACTATAAGTACCACCATCTGTTGTAACATGAACCAAAGAAGCCGTAACATTATAATGTCTTTGGGCATCAACATAATGCTTATAACCAATGAGACCACCAACAAAATCACTAGTCCCATCAACATGAACATTATTTAAAGAAACTGTGGTTAAATAATAAGTATCTCCTTCCGCATATAAACTACCCAGGCGATGTGTTCCTGATAGATTGGCACCATCAATAGTAATATTACGATAATCAGTAACGTAACTATTAGCAATAAAGCCAACATGATTAACCAATTTTTTGCCGTCTAAAGTCATATTTTTAAGAGTAACATTACTTACCTTTCCATAAGCACTACCAATAATACCAAGGCCAGTAGTATATGCCGTACCTGTATAAGTAAGATTAATATTTTCAAAAGTAATATTTTTAATGTAAGACTTAACTTCTTTAAATATATAAATACCACCTTTATTCGTATCTAAATTATAGTTAGATATCGTATAGTTATTACCCTCTAAACGGTTAACCATAATGCCATTACGGATAATAGAAGAGCTAATATTACTAAAATCTAAATTAGCATTTAAACTGTAATTTTCGGAATAGTTCGTATTTATTTTTTGAAAATCATCAACAGAATTAATATTTCTAAAGAAAGTAACATCAATCTTAGAATCAACTGTTATCTCTTTTTTTACGCCATTATCAGTATAATATAATTTAGATACACGATAACTATCTAAGTAATATTTAGGTCTTATAGTTACTCTAATGATTGAAGTATCAGGAACTCCAGAATTTTCATTATAAATTTTTATATCATCCTCAGAAATTTCTTCGATATCCTCGATTTTGATTCCTGTCACTTTAATATTTTCAGTATCTGCGTTGGCAATTTCCAAAGTTATATCAGCACTAGTTAAATCTTTAACAGCATTGATAGATTTTACTTTTAAAACATCATCAGCAATAATGTTTAAATAATTATCTTTTTGGTTAGGTAATAATTCATTAGTATTAGCATAGTATAGTTTAGGAATTTTATTACCAGCAACATCCTGAGTAGCAAAGCTAGTACCAATATCAATTTTAGTAACGTAAGATTCTGGATTATTTAATTCTTCAGTAGTTATTAAGTCTTCACCTTGAGAATTATTACTAATCATACCATTAATACGTTGGGAAGCCCAGGCATATAAATTATGGTTACTTAAGTTTTCATTGCCAATTGTACGGTGAATTTCATCTTTAAGTGAGGAGTATAACTCACCAGTAAACAAAGTGTTAGAAACATTACTATTATAATCGTTACCAACAATACCACCAGCATAAACTTGATTAGAAATAATTTTAACATTGCTTATAACGTACTGAACGCGGCCATAGTTAATACCAGCTATGCCCCCGACATTAGGATAAGAAATATTAATATTGCCAGTAGAATAAGCATTTTCGATAATACCATAAGAGTTATAACCAACAATACCACCAACTGCATAAAGCTGACTAGAATTAGTCAAATCCAAATTAAGATCTTGAGCATAACTATTTAAAATATTGGATGACTCTGTTTGACCAGCAAGGCCACCAACACGCATACCATCAATATCAGTAGTATCAATTATATTAAGGTTAGTAACACTACTATTTTTAATATTAGAACTGTAACGAGATAGACCGGTTAAACCACCAGTATAGAAGCCTAATTTTAATGTAATATTTTTCACATGAACATTATCCATAGTAGCTGAACTTTGTAAATAACCAATAAGTCCGCTAGTAGTAGCATAATTTGTCTTTGTTAAATTTTCAAAATAAAGATTAGATAGTCTACCTTGGAATGCTCTAAAGGCAATTCCTTCATTAGTTGTCACTTTCATATTAGAAATAGTATGATTATTCCCTTCGATTTTACCAGTAATAGTAGTATTAATAATCGGATTATTATAGTCTTTAAAATCTAAATCTTTTTGTAAAGAAAAGTTTTCACTAGAATTTTTAGCCATATTAAGCCAATCTTTTTCACTATTTATTTCTCTATACATATCAACATTTAAAACGACAGTTCCACTTGGAAAATCAGTAGTATAAGTTATACCAGTTTTACTGGTGGCGGTAATAGAATTAATACCATAGACAGAAATATATTTACTAGGATTACTTATTTTAATACTTAAAGTAGTAGTCCCATCTTCATTATGAACTTGTTTAATAATATTAGTAGTTAAATATTGAATCTTAATATCATTTATTTTTTCTTCAGATGGATTACGTAATAATATATCAACATAGGCTTCATTCCCACTTTGACTAACGACATTGGCAGTTAAAATATTTAGGATATCAGCATCACTGATGCTCGGTAATTTAATATATTCTTGTTTAGGCATGACTTCGTTCATTATTAACTGAGGAAAATAGCCATAACTAACAAAGTTTTCAATATCAAAAGCCTTTTCACCATTTAAAGTATTTTCTTGAAATTCACTACTAGTTAAAGCTACTTTAGAAATCTTTAATGATTTAGCATTAGAAAATTTTAAGGGACTAACATAATAAAGTTTACTAGCATTTAATTGATCGTAATAGCCAGCAGAAGCATCATTAGAAGTGTTTCTTATTGTTCCTTCATTATAACTATAAGCATTGTTAATAGTACCACGGGAAACACTACCAACTAGGTTACCTACTTGTATTTGATTAGGCTTCTCAGAATCAACATAACCAGCAACATCAATTAAAGAATAGACATTTTCAATGTAGCCATTTTCAGACACATAAGCACCGATTGCCCCAATATATTTTATTTCATCTAAGCTTGAGTCATGGTTACCATTAATTTTTTCGCCATATAAATAGCCATTTTTTACGGTACCATAAATATAATTACTAATAAAGCCAAAGTATCTGGTGACTTGAATTTCCGCTTTATTATGGACAACGAAATGATCGACAGTACCACGATTAACTCGAACTAAGAAGGAAATTTGTTCGGCAGGTGTTGTTACGGCTTCTTCAATCGTTATCATGATATTAGAAAAAGTAGCACTACTCCAGTCAGTTAACGTATCATATCTACTTCTAGCCTCATCATACCAAATATGCATATCCATATTTTTGAAAATGGCACCTTTACCTAACTTTTCAAACACACGAGAAGCGGAATTTTTAACATTTAACAATAATTTATGACCTTGAAAGTCAATATTACCGTTAAACTCGCCATAAATGGTGCGATTAGAGTAACGAAGGTCAATATCGTTATCAATTAAGAAGTTACCAGTTGATGACATGTTATAAAATTCTTCTTTAGTTCGGATGGTTCTTATTTGATTATCAGTAGTAAAGTTTAAAGTACTAATAGTATAATAACGATTATTCATGAAGATATTTAAGTTTAAGGTATAAGTGGTTCCCTTTTCAAAATTATAGGCAACAATCATATCAGTAACTTTATGATCGATAGTCTCGTTATCATCTAAATAATAATGGTAATTTCCAAAATTAGAACCATCACTTTTTAAAATCTCAATATAAAAATCGTCATTAGGAATTTCTGGAGTACCAGTAAGTTCAAAATTATTATCAGTAACATTAATATAAAAAGTGCCTTGATATTGATATTTTTCTTCATAGTCTTGATAAGTATCATCTTTTTGTAAGTTGTCTTTATAATTAACGGAGATACAGCCAATATGACCAGAGATAAATGAGGAACCGCCACTGCCACCGCCGTTATAATGTTTTGTAGCAACACCACCGTAGTAGCCACCGCCACCACCGCCAGTATCAGTATTAGAACCATTTTCCCCGATGCCTAAACTAGAACTATCAACAAGAGTGCCAGTAAAGTTTTTAGTAGTAAATGGCAATTGTCCTGCAGCATACCCAGTATGTAAAATGCCATCAATGTAAGCACCTTCAGTCGTAAGGCCACCGCCGGCTCCACCAGAACCATCGTTACTTAAGGAACAATTTTCATAACAAGTACCGGCATCATCGGAGCCCCCGCCACCGCCGGCCACGATAATACGTGATTTTAAACTTTCAGTATCAGTTACGCCAGATTTTAAACGAACATCTGTGGCACCGCCACCGGAACCGGAGCTACTGGCTCCGCCGGAACCACCACCATTAAAGCCACCGGCAACATGTCCATAGCCATACTTACCACGACCACCGACAACAACATATAAAGTATCATCTTTTTGTAAAGTAATGGTCCCACTAGAGTAACCACCACGACCACCATGGCTATTGGCAGTTAAATATTTATTACTATAATTATCACCACCAGAAGCACCCCAAACTTCAATCTTATAATTGCCAGTTTTCGGAACCGTAAAGTTAGATACAGTACCAGTATAGGCATAATTATAAATCGCATTAGTAGCAAGATTAGTAATACGAGCATAACCATCACCAATATGACCAGTTGCTTCGGTACCATCTGGTTCTGTAATTAAATCATTACCACTTAAAATGGTAGTGTCTTTAAAGATATAGTCACGATCATAAATAGCCATTTCCATGGTTCGGGCTGCATTATAATTTAAATAAGGAACTATTTGGAAATTAGTTACTTCAATCGTTGTCGTATTATTATTACCCCCAGTTTCATTAATTCTAAAACCCAGGTAGCCATTATCAGGAATTAATTCAATTTTATATTCTTGATCTTCATCGGTTAAATTAAGAGGATAAGTAGCATTGGAACCAGCTCCAACGGTTAGATAAGCTGCTTCATGGTTAGAGCCTTCGGCATACTTAGCTTTAAAGGTAACAATAACTGGTGTATCTTTATATTCTGGTAAATAATAAGAATAATTAGCATACCCATTCATAGCTGAAAACTTAATAACTTTATTATCAATATCCGTATCTATTTTATTGATACCCGAATTGCCATCAAAACGGAAGTTATCTGTATAACGAAGGTTAAAGATATTTTGACTAGTAACAACACTTAAAAGATTTTCTAATCTTATCGAACCAGTTACCCCTAATTTCGTTGTTAAGATGCGCGATCCTTCTAAAACATAATTAGTTTTATAAGTAATATTCGTATAACCTTCATTATAACCTTCTGCAATAATATCAATATTATACTTAGTATCTTTAGTTAATTTATTTAAAGTGATACGTTGTTCATTACCATTAATGGATAATTCACTTAGTAAGACATAGTTACCTAACTCGTCTTTAACTTGAATAAGGGCTCTATTTGTTTGGATAGCATTATCATTATCAACAATACGCACATCAAAATCGATAATAGATTCATTAGTAAACTGATTAGTAATAACGGCATAAGCAGGTGTTCTTAAAGTCTTAATATTGGTAATATTAGCAGTTGCCGCCAGTAAATATTCTTTATTAATTTGCTTTTCAATTGTTTGATATTCTAAAGTATATTCAGTATTGGAATTTAAACCATTAATTTGAAATTCATAAGTACCCAAATTTTTTAAATCTTCTACTTTCTCACCAGAAATCGTAATAGTTGTAATGATATTATCGTTATGTTTAACATTAATAATAACACGGTCTAAAAGGGCAATTAATTTTTCATCAGTTGATTCTTTATTAATTTTTAAAGTATAGGTACCACTATCTTTAGTAATTTCTTGTTCTTGAGCGATAAATTTAACATAACCTAAAGCCGAGATGGGTTTCGTAGTTATCTGTGCACTGACAAGAACTTGATTTTCTAAGGTTCCACTACCATCTTCTAAATCATAACTACCGATAACATAGATTTTATATAACTCATTGGAGTCTAAATTATCTACTAAGATATTGTTAGCTTCTTTCGTACTATCTAAATTCTCTTCTTTTACAAGTTCATTATTCGTATTGTAAATCTCGTAGTGATAGTCTTTTAAAGCAACTTTATCCTTATTACTTAAATTAATCGTAGCTTCAAAAAAAGTTAAATCAGTTTTGACTTGGTTAATAGTAACTGTTGGTGCTTTCTTACTCGTTTTAGTGTTAAAAGTATTATTAGTTACTTTTAATTTATTACCACTAACATCAATTACTTCAATAATACCTTCATAATCGGTATTAGATTCTAAAACCTCTGGTGTTTGATAAGTTACGGCATTATTATTTTTTAATTTATTTAATAAAGTACTACTAACACTAAATTCTTGCTTATTTAATTTAATATTAATACTTTTAATACCCCCTATTACTTCATCATCAGCATCATTAGTAAATGCAAATTCATCCAAGACGACTTTACTTGGGAAAATCTTATTAATTTGATATCTAAAGTTAATAGCATTTAAGCCTTCAATATCTTTAGTAGTAACACTTCCAGTATAAAAGGTTCTTTTAACAGTCTCATTATTTTGATTTTTAAAGATAAAATAGCCTTCTATTTCAAAAGTAGTTTTAGGTGTTAGACCGGTTACTTTAATTTGTCCATTACTAAAAAAACTTTTACGTAAATAAGTTTTATCATCAAATTTAAAGACAAAAGTAGGATTGGTAATAATACGACTAGCTGGGTCATTAATTGTTAAGTTACCAGTAGCACTGTAGACATTACCAGTAAAACCATCGAAGGTTACTTCGGGACGAACATAGTTTTCTACCGTTCCATTATTATCATAATCTGGATCTTCGTTAATAATAATATCCGTATCTTTAATAATTAAATCAAAGTCACTAGAAGTATCATTCTTTTTATTATCGTTATCATTATCTTTATTATCATAATTAGGTTTATCTGGTTTTGGAACATAATCATCTTTCTTAGTAGTTTTACTATATAACCCTAAGTTAGTAAGTAAGGCTTCATAGCTGATAGTATTATCTAAAATATTTAGTTTGGTTTCTAAAGATAAGTAATCAATAGTCTTTAAAACTAAGGAAGAATTAACACGGTAATAATAATTTAGATAATCTTGATTAAAATAGATAATACTATAAGCTGGAATAGTTAAATCATTATTAACTAATTTTAAAGTTAAATCAACATTATTTAAATAAAGATTTTGTTTTAATTTTGTAAAAAGATAAGTATCATCATCAATACGTTCATTAACATTAGTATTATAAATATTTTTATCCGCTAAGGTAACATTAGTTAAAGAGCCCGTATCATAATATCTAGCATTTATATAACTATTTTCTAGATAATTTAAAACACGGGAATTATCTTTATTATAAATAGGAACGTCTAAATAAACTTTAGTTTTATTTTCTTCACCAATATAATAATTGCTATTATTTTTATAAAGATAATCACCGTCACTAACAGTTTCTAAATTAATAGTAACGTTTTTACTCGATTTTAAGTTAGAAGCTATATCTTCAATGGAAATGCTAGAGACATAGCCATCTAAACTTACTTTATCTACTCTTCTTATTTGAAAGAAGGCAAAATAAATAATAACTAAAATTAAACAACACAAGGCTATAATACTTTTCTTCATAGGACTTTAATATGACTTTTAAACAGATACAAGAGAGATATTGTACTTCTTCTGTTTAGTTTAAGTCTTTTTTCTATAGATTTCTCTCTAATTTTTTTAGAATAAGTTACTTAAAATATCTAAGTTTTTAGCTAGTAACTTATAATCATTACCAGAAGCAATACCATCTATTTTTAAATTAATAGTATAACTATTTGTTTTAGCCAGACAATCTTTTTTGACTTCGATCATCTGGGCATTTTCATTATAATTATAGTAGTTTAAGTAACCAGTGGCATTGTTATAGATGACAAATGATAAGGGCTGTAAATTAATCTCTTGATCATCAACGACTAAAGTTGTTGGTTCAATAAAAAGGTAAAGATCATTGCCATCAAATAAGAAGGCATTTTCTAAATCATAAACATTATTCTTATATTTTAATTTTCGATAAAGATTACTTTGACCATCAATGGTAGTTAGAGCTGGAACTTTCTTTTGTGTATAGTTACCTAAAGGAAAAACAACAGCCATACTACTTGGTAATAAAACCATATCTTCGCCATTGTAATAAAGAGGCAGATTATCAATTACTTCTTTAGTATCCCCTACTTCGATACTCGTAATATTATTATCACTTTCAATAGTTAAATTAGTATCGTAAGTTACTTTAACATTATCTAAATATTGATACATACTATGATTTTCAATGGTAACTTTATTTAAGTTTTTCTTCGTTTTAGTCCCAATTATAATCAAGATAATTAATAAAAGAATAATGATTATACTAGAAATAATAATTTTATATTTTTCCTTAAAAATAGTAGTTATTTTAGTTATAAATTTTTGCATATTATTTTTTCCTTTCACTCGTGCTAATTAAGTATCTTAAATGCACAAAGCCAATTAAAATAGTTAAGATGATTAAGAATATATTAGTAAGATTACAAATTACTTTAATATACCAAGCATTACTTACGACTTTAGTATATAAAATAAAGCCATATTTTAAATAATTAAGATAATAAATACCTAGAATTTCTAAGATATCTACTATTATTCTAAATATCTTCCCATTTATTATATCATAAATAAGTAAGGGTATTAAAAGATAATAGAAGTTCCAGTTATAAATATAATTACTATAATCTTCATTAAATAAAATAAACCAAATCGTAAAAACCACAAATAAGTATAAAAAACTATAAGAAAGATTATTTAAGGGACTATTATTATTTAAAAGACCGATTATTAATTCTTTTAATTTGGTATTATGACTAGATTTGATAAGTATTTTTAAAGTGATGCTAAGTGCTATAGTAAGAAGACCAAAGTAAATAAGAAAGTATACTATTTTGTTAGCAAAATAAACTAGTGTATCCATATTTACCTTAACATTAATTTGAAGGTGTTATTTAAGTTTAAGTAATAACCATTAATATTTTCTAAAGTTATTTTATTATCTTTAGTGGTAACTTCGATACTACCTTTAATCTCTCCAATTAAGGGAGCATGATTTTCCATAATTAGTAAGTTATATTTTTCACTTTTAATCTTAATAGCTAGACAATCAGTATAAGTTTTAACACCGTCTTGTAAAGACATTATTTTAGCTATCATAAGATACTCCCAATACTACCAATATATAAGAATTTATTTTCATCTAGATTATCATATTTACCATTTAAAATACCTTCGACATCATCTAAAACAGCACTGATATCAACCATTTGTCCAGGAATATTAGTGTAGTTTTCAGCAACAAACATAGGTTGCGTAAAATAATTACGTAATTTACGGGAACGATAGAAAATATTTTTATCAGCCTCACTTAATTCATCAATACCTAAAACGGCAATAATTTCTTCTAATTCATCATAGCGAGCAAATGATGCTAAAACATGACTTACTAAGTTGTAATGACGAGCTCCAATAATATCCGCATCAATTAAGCTGCTTGAAGAACGACTAACATCAACGGCTGGATATAAACCTTGTTCGGCTACTTTACGATTTAAAACTATTTGACCGTCCATGTGACTAAGGATAGTTTGAACAGCTTCATCAGTTATATCATCAGCTGGAATATAAATAGCTTGAAACGAAGTAATAGAACCGGTATCACAAGAGTTAATACGTTCTTCAACACTGGAAGTGTCACTAATCATCGTTGTAGGATAACCATTTTCAACAGGAATACGTTTTAATTCTGTATTAATTTCAGCTTTAGCTTGGATAAAACGATAAATATTATCAATGAAAACTAAGACGTCTTGCTTTTTTTCATCACGTAAGTATTCAGCGACCGTAAGACCAGTATAAACTGATTTACTACGGGAAACAGGATTATCACCCATTTGTCCAAAGACAATACTCATTTTATCTAAAAGATTAGAAGATGCCATTTCATCAATTAATTCTTTACCTTCACGACTACGTTCGCCGACTCCTATAAAAACGGCATTAGAATTTAAACGTTTATAAATATTATTAATTAGCTCTTTAACAAGGACAGTTTTACCGACACCGGCACCTCCTAATAAACCCATTTTAAAACCTTTAGCAATTGGGGTAAAAAAATCAATAACTTTAATACCAGTCCACATGATTTCTTGATTAATAGAAACATTTTTTAAACTAAGTGTTTTCGTATAAACATTACGTTTTTTAATACTTTCATAAGCTGGTCCATTTAAGATGTTACCATAAGAACTAAAAGTATGATTTAAGACATTATCGGAATACTCCATTTCTAAACCATTACTATACATAAAAACAGGTAAGCCTTTACTAAGCCCGATTACACTTTCAAATGGAATACAAGTTAAAATCTTACTATCAATTTCTACTACTTCCATTAAATGTTTGTTGTCTTTATCTTCAATATATAAAATATCATTTAATTTAATATTAGCTTGCGTCTTTAGAAAAACTTTAATATTAATATTAGATATTGCAATTACTTCGCCAATCACTTTTTATTCCCCTTTCGATAATTAGCTAATTGTTTTTTAAAATCAGCACTTCTTTTTTCTTTACGTGATACTTTTAATTTTTCTTCTTCGATTTCATCAATCTTTTTTAAAGATTCATTGGTTAAATTTTCTCTTTGAATATTTTCTGATGCCCAAGAGTTACATTCAATAATTTGGAGTTTACAATCAAGATATAATAAAATTAAATCTGTAAACATAATTTTGCCATCAGCTTCGATGACAAAGTCGCTAGTATTTTTAGTCTTAATTGGTTCCAGTGGAAATAGCCTTGTCTTATCTAGGTGCATGTCATTAATATTATTATAACGGATAAAGATAACATTAATTTCTTTAATCTCTTTGGCTTCTAAATAAGGTTTAATGATATCTTCAATTTTTTGAAAACTTTGATATAATTCAGATTTACTAATATTTAAAACGGTATTACTATCATTTAGAAATATTTTACTACCAACCATAATCTTAATAGCTTCTTTATCATTTAGAGCTTCTAGTTTGACACTACTATTAAAGTTACCACAGAAACCTAAGTCATTACCCATATAAATATTGATAGTCTTGCCAGTTGATTTGGCACTTAAGATTTTATGATCTAGATTAAGGTTTTGATTATTTAAAATAATGCTCATAAACTCTTCGATTTCAGTTTCTAGTTCTCTAAATTTATCAGCTTTTTTCTTGGCTTTATCAACTCTTAGTAAGGAATGAAAATTCATTACTTTAACTACATTTTTAATATTTGTCATTTTGACTCTCTTAAGAAAGCATAAGTTTCTAACATTTCTTCTTCAGATTTAGGACTATAGCGATTTTGAGTCAAGCCAGTAAGAATTTTTTTACCTTCACTCATAACGGCTTTAATGCCATCACTTAATTCATCTTGGTTAGATAATTCATAAATACTAGCCATTTCTAAGTAAGAAAGGAGACGACGGCGAACCAAAGTACCAGTTGCTTTCATTTCTTTATTTTGAACTGCTCCTCCTAAACGGGATACTGATAAACCATAGTTAATAGCTGGTTTTATACCTTTTTGAAAGTTTTTACTTGATAAAACTAATTGACCATCGGTAATAGAAATAATATTAGTAGAGATATAATCCGTTATATCTTCGCCACGAGTTTCAACGATTGGTAAAACGGTAATACTAGCTCCATTTTTATATTTGCAACCCTTTTCTAAAAGTCTCGAATGTAAATAAAAAATATCGGCTGGATAAGCATCCCTACCTGGGGCTTTACCAGACATTAGGGAAACTTCACGGTAAGCATCAGCATGACGTTTTAAATCATCAAAGACAACTAGACAATTAGTCCCCACGGTCATATAACGTCTAGCAATAGACATCGCATAATATGGAGTTAACACAAGGGAAGGTGCTGGATAATCATTAAAAGCCGGAATAATTATCGTATAATTCATGGCTTCTTTATTTAAAAGATCATAATATATTTTTTTAACTTCTTTCATGGTTTTACCGATGGGACAGTAAATACAAACAATACCCTTCCCTTTTTGATTAACAATAGTATCAAGGGCAATTTGGGTTTTACCTGTCTTTTTATCGCCAATAATAAGCTGTCTTTGCCCAAGACCAATTGGATACATTAAGTCAATACCCGTAATACCAGTATGAAGTTGTTCATTAACCGTCCCACGATCCATAATAGAAATATTAGCTTCTTCAATTGGTACTTTAACTAACTTTTCATAAGTTTTACCAAGTAAGGGATCTTCACCTAAAATGTTTATCATACGACCCAAGGCTTGGGAACTAAAGTAACCTTGAAATATTTCATTGGTCCTCTTGGCCTCATCGCCAATAACTAACTCTTCATTCTTTTTTAAGATAGCTATCATACATGATTCAGGCTTTATTTCTGTAACATAACCGATTGCTTTATCGGCTAAATTAATTTTTTCATAGTAGAAGGCTTTATCCAGCCCAATTACTTCCACAACAAAATCACTGATATTAACAATTTTACCAACATCAAAAATATTTTTACCAGCATTTATATCTTTTATAACATCTTCTATATTCATATTACACCTATTCTATACTATAATCATACATTTGATTATGGTAATAAATTTTAACTCCTTTATAAATGGTTGCATCATATTTCATTATGATAGCACTGTTTAAATTTTGATAATTCATCTCTTTACTGCCTACATAAATATAGATATGAGGATCATACTTATTTATCGTTACTTCTAATATGTCTAAAACATTTAAAATACTTATAGTCTCCTCACAGCAATATAATGGTTCAAGGATTGCTCTAACGCGTTTAGGAACTTTAGTCATAAAGACATCTTTATTAATCGTTTTTACTAACTCTTTAGTCTTTAATTTAGTTAAAACATTTTTAGTATTAACTAAATCATTATAAGTTTTTAAATCTTCATTACTTAGACGATAAGTTAGAAAATAATTAATTATGGTCGTATTATCTAAATTAAACTTTTCTTCAATTTGTTTAGCTTTTTGTAAGATACCTTCACTTTTATAAGCAATATCACTAATAATAATTTTATTATCATTATCAGGATCACTTACAGAAGGAAAAGGGTTAATAATTTTTGCTTGTTCATTATTTTTTAAAGGAACATCCTTGGTTTCTTCTTCATAACGAGAAACATTTAATAAATATTTTTTCTTAGCCTCTGCATTAACATCAATAACTAATTTTTTTAAAATAAAACTAGTTAAGATGACTAATATTAAAAGGATAACTAAACTTAATAAAACTATATATATATCACTCATAAAAGACTCCTAATCATCAGCATTAACAAATTTAGCATAAATATCTAAGTTTATAAGATTATTATTGTAATAAATATTTTCTAATTTTAATTCATTTTTATAACCTAAATTATTTACTTTTAAGAAGCCTTCATAACCATCTACAGCCTTAGTAATATCAACTTCTTCAGTTACTAAGTTATTATTATCACTATAAAGATTTAAAGTAGCCTTATCAAAACGGTATTCATTATCCAATTGCAAGTAATAACCGATTCCAGTAGGTGTAACTTTTGTAATTCTAAGTTGTGTGGTTGGAGCTTTTGTACGAACATCGATAACATCTTCTGTTACAGTAGTACTCTCTCCATCAACCAAGGTTGTATATTTTAAACTAATATTATAATTAGTATTAGCATTTAGCTCTCTTACAGTAGTATTATTATTTTCTTTATTTAGATAAACGCGTAAAGGTTCAGCAAGGTTACCACCAGTTACTTCTAAATAAATAGTTGTATATTCGTTATTAGGATCAAAAACATTATAGTTAATTTTAATGGTACTAACACCAGCTTCAATAATACCTAAGGTTAACCAACGGGATAAATTATAATTTTTAATATTACCTTTCATGGTATTTTGATCAACTTGCATATTATATTGTTGTTTATTCGTATCTTGAAGACTAGAATTTAAATTATTAAAGGAATTAACAACAGTCTTAAAATATTTATTATAATAGTCATTTTGAGCTTCGACTTGTTTACGTAAATTCTCAGTCTGTTTTTTTAAATAATCAGTAGTAGAATTAATTGTGGAATTATCAATCTCTGGTTTTTCTTCGGTATCAAGAGTTTTTTGTTGATAATTATTTGTACTACCAATAATTTTCTTTAAATCAATAACGGTATTATTAATATCTAAGTATTCATTAGCAATATCAAAATCATAAGAAGTAGTATTAATTACTAAAGGATTAATTTCTTTAACATTTATTGTATCGTTATAAATGGTACTATTACCGTTACGATCAATTTCTACAATTAAATAATCTTTTGTATTAATTGAACCATCACTACTAGATATTTTCTTATCAACTAGTAAGTATTTACGATCAGCAATCTTAAAGAAACGAGAGCCATCAATGATACTGATTTTATTTTCTTTACTTAGACGATTAATTTCGCCATTTGCTAAAACTTCGTAAAAGATTCCATATAGTTTTAAGTTGCTACTATTATTTTCACTTATAATAGCATTGGTTCCTAGATTATAGGAAACTTTTAACATGTCTTCAATATTGATTAATTTATAATTGCCATCTAGTCCCATTTTCAAAGTAGCATTATTACTGGTACTGATATAGTTATTTTCATTATCGTAAGTAATGCTACTAGCATTAAGACTATAAGTATTAGTATCTAATTTCGTAAAATGTCTAATTGCTAAAATAAACATAATGACGATTAAAAAGGTAATAATACTAATAATTATAAATTGAAAAGAATTATTTTTTTTCTTTGTCATCGTTTGGCTCCTTTCTAAATTGTATAAGCATAACTAATAATACGTTCATCAACAGAATTACCATCTTTATTTAAGAATTGAATTTGAATATAGTAAATACCAGTCTGAGAAATAATACTTTTTAAAGTATAAGAATAACAAGTAGAAGTTCCACAAATAGAAGAACTTGGGGTAAAGGCTTCTAAACCACTGGTTGAAGCTACAATTACACCATCTTTAAAGATTGTATAACGTACCGAAGTTATTTCCGTTATTCTAGTTGAATTAGAGAAAGTTAAGTTAATTTTTGATTTATCATTTAAACTTTGGGAAGCATACACATCACCAACATCAATACCATCTTTGTTAAGACCATTGACTACAAGTGTACGGCTTTTAACCTGAATTTGGGATTCATCACTGATATTATTAACATTAGCTTTATAAGTTATGGCAATTTTGGTAGCTTTACTTAAGTCAATATTAGTTAAGACAAAAGTATTACCACCTTTATATAACCCAGTATAGTTATTAGGAATAATATTTCCCTCTTCGTCATAGAAGCCAACTGTATAATTACCATTTACTAAAGTATAATTAATGTCAGTAGGATTAACTTTAAAAGTCAAAGTACTTTCATCAGTATTTCTAATCGACTGAATGTAAAAGTAAGGTTCGGCTAATTGATTAAAGTTGAAATTATTAGAATAAGTCGTATCTAATTCATAGATGCTACCATTAGATTTCTTTAAATAACCTTTTAATCCGATGGCATAAGTTATGCCAGTTTGGAAGTTAGAAGATGGTGAAATACTTATTTTCTTATTCATAGAAGAAGTTATATTAACATCATCTTGTATATTAAGAATAACATCATCATCTAAAGGTATATACTTACCATTACTTACTTTATATACTTGGTAATTGATATGATCAATATTTTTAATTGTCTCTAAGTCATATTTAAATTCTAAATATTTATCCGTATAGTTATTGGCTTTAAAAGTAATACTCTGATTTAAAATAGATAAATTACTTAAAGTAGAGATAGGATAATTAATAACATTAGTTTTATTATCTATATCGTACAAACTAATATAAGAAACAACTCCATTATCAATAACATTAGCTTTTATTTTAAAGAAATAATAAGAAGAAGGTTTTAAATCATCTAAACTTATAGGATTATCTAAATCACTTATATTTACCTCTTTGGTATATAATAGTTTAGAATTGGCTTCGATCATATTTTCATCGGTTTCGTAGACTTCAAAGTAGATTTTATCATCTTGAATAGTATTAGAAGCACTACTAACTGTAAGTGTTACATCTGCACTGTCGATATTTGCATCAATTTGATATTTTCCGTCTTTTTTCAAGGAAACACCAGGAACAAGACCTGTGAATGTAAAGTTATTATCATCAGAAGCTAATTTAGTTACAGCTACTTTACTAGGCATAAAGTACATATTATCTTCATCTGTTATAAATTTAAAGCCACCTTCATCTAATTTTAATTCATAAGTATTTTGAAAATTTTGACCACTTTGTAAATTAAAATTATAATTGCCACTTGCATTAGGTGTTTTGTTTAAAGAGAAAGTAAATAAGGAATTAAAGGCAGTACTTTGAGTTTGCAAGCTGGTGCCTTTAACAACATAATAGCCCCCACTGTTTAAGGCATTAGCAGCTTTCTTTAAAGCAAAATTAGGAGTATAGATATCTCTAGCTGTTGTTTCTGTATCAAAACCAATTAAACCAGAATCATAATAAACATATAAGTTAACTTCGATATTTTGATTAATAAAGTCTTCTAAATCAGATAAATCTATTAAAGTGGTACCAGTATAATCAAACTCAATATCATTAAATTCACGAACTTTATTATTAGCCGTAAATGTTAATTTAAAATTAGTTGCTTTATCAAAGAAAGATTGATATAAATCATAATCAACGATAGAAACCATTAAACGATTGGTTTCTAAGTTTAAAAGATATTTAATACCATTAGGAATAGATGTTACTTTATTTATATTTTGGATAGTTAATTCATAAGGAGAATAGTTTTCTGTTTTTAAAAGACGAACATGGTTATAAAGATTATAAGATCCAGAATAATCTAAATTAATTGTAACTGTTTGAAAATTATCACTCATACTTATATCAGCTGAGCCAGCATCAACATCATTTAATTTATAATACAATTTATTGATATCTAAAGCATTATCAATATCTGTATATTTATAAGCCCATAATAGTTTATTACCATTACTCGTTTCAAGAACAGTACTAGGATAAGTTTTAAAAATAGGAATTTGTTTTGGAAAATCTAGGGTATTGGAAGCGGCAATACCGGTAGTTGGAATATGAATATCATCTTCGATAGTCCCATCACCATTAACATCAACATCCATTATGTAAGTTACATAATAAGAATTACCACGGCGGAAAGTCGTATCTTTAGTATCTTTAGATGTACCATAATCAGCATAGAAAACATATTCTGGTATTGTCCCATCATCATTTACCGGTAGATATTCACTTTTAGCAATATATTTATCAGGATTAGAAGCATCATATAGATAATAAGTTATATATTTAACATAGTGATTACTATTATCATAATTAGCAATAGCACGCATGCCAACGATTGTATTATCATTTAAATTTTTATCATAGCGATCTTTACTAACATCTTTATTGCGAACATAACTAACGGCTACTTTGGGATTAGTTTCAGGATCTTCGATTGGCATCTTCGTTTTTAAAGAAATAACATTATTAATAATTGGGGCGGTATTAGGCCACTTCGTATAGTCATTGGCATTAGTAACTTCAATAGTTAAGGTCTCATATGAACGAAGAGCACTGTTAGACAAACCAAATGTTTCAGGAACAATAGCAAATTCTTTATCATAATATGTTTGCTTTAATTCACTTTCGTATTCTTTAAGATTAGTATCGGCATAGGAGACACTTTTAATTAATTGACCCTTAGTAGATTCTCCAGCATAAAGATTAAAAGTTAAATTCGATAAGGTATTAGCTTCTAAAATGTTATCTTCGCCATTAGTAGCTTGTAACTGAGCAGTAATATCAAAGGCTTTTGTTAAAGATTTATCATTAATCTTACTAGCTAAAGTAAAACTTTTGATATTGTTTGTATTAACAGTGAAGGTACCAATTAACTGATTAGTTGAGCCATACCCATCATCTAAATCTACATAACCATAAACATCGAAAGTATAAGTTTCATTATTAGCACGTAAGCCATTAATATCAATAGGAATATATAATCTGGCTAGGTTAAAGGTCATAGTATTAGAAATACCATGAGAATCTGTATAAATAACTTTAAAAGGTTTATAGTAATCAACAGTACCATACAAATCTCTAATTTCAATAGTACCCGTTATTCTTTCAAAAGTAACATCGGCTGCTTTAAAAGAAACACTAGGATGAACTTTGCCATCTAACTGCATATATTCTTTGGGATAACCATGTTCAATTTCAACCTCTTTTTCATTATCATTGAATATGGCAATTACTTTAAAAGTATAAGGAACGGCACGATAAACAGTCTCATCATCAACATTTACTTCAACACTACCTAAGGAAGATGTTTCAATAACTTTAACCGGACTAGCAGTGTTAGAGCCATCTAGTGTACGCATATCATAAATTTCATAACGAAGTTTTACGATACCATTATCTTTATCTTCAATATTATTTGTTTCCAAAATAAATTTAGAATTTACTTTATCAATGCTAAAGCTTGTACTGCCAATTCTAGGACTACGTTTTAAGGTCTGGTAATTTTCTACAATATTAAAGTTATCAGATACAATCATATTTTGATAAACAAAGTTTGAAAGTTCTAACTTATATGTAGTATTAGGAGTTAAACCCTCAAAGGAAAGATTAACACTACGACTATCAGTAATATTAATTAATTTATCGCTTACTAATTCTCCTTCTTTATTATATAATTTAGCATTTAAACTCTTAACTAGGGAATCACTATTTAATTTAAGAATATAGTTAAGAGTTGTTGTACTAAAGTAATCTTTGATAATATTAATTCCTAAAGACTTAGTAATAAATGATTTTTGAATAAAATCTTTATTAACGGCTTCATTATTTTTCATATAGTTAGCATTAACTACTAAAACATAATTAGTATTTTGATTTAGAGTTTCATTAGAGTAAGTAATACTGGTTAAACCTGTATTTAAGTGAACAGAATCAACGATTTTATTATTGCCAGCATCAATTAAGTTAACAGTAGGACTACCAATTAAAATACTAGATTTATCTTCATATTTAATACTTGCAAAAACGCCATTAGCACTGACTTCAAAGTTAGTTATAGTAAAGCTAGGATCGTAAGAATTATTACTATCATCAATAATTTCATCATTATGATCAGGAGAAGTTGGCTTTACAATACCATTGGTAATACCATTGATAGGGTTTTCACTGCTAAAATTATTTTTAATATCTTCTTGGATTTTATTTTGAGCTTCTTCTAATTCTTTTTTAGCTTTGGCTAACTCTGCCTCAGCTTTTGCTTTAGCTTCTTCTTCAGCTTTTTTTCTTTCATCTTCAGTTTGAAAGTTACTATCATCGATGTTATCTAAAGAAGTACTGTCATTACTATCAATAGTAATTTCTTCTAGATTAAGTTTTTGTTCTTTATTAAGATAAATATTTTTATTAGATAAATCTATTATTATATTATCTTGAATTTCAATATAAAAATCCGATGCTACACTTTGAAGTTTAAAACTATTGTTTTCAATACGAATAATGTTACCATCAAAATATTGAAATTCAACATAAGAATTAGTAATTTGACGAATATCATCTTTAATGTGAATGTTAATTTCTGGTGCTACTAACATGTATTTATCATTACTTATTTTTAATAAAAAGTTAGTAAATTCTAGATTTTCTGAAACACTCTTAGCTAAATATTTATTTCCTTCTTTAGTTAAATAATTTTTATTATTTAATGTATAATATTTAATAATATTATCAGCAATGTTATTAAAATTTAATAAGGCTGTTGTTTTAAGAGTTCCAATAGTTCCGTCATTATAATGAATAAAATTATCATTATTAATACTTACTTCTTCATTAGATGAATTAGTAAAAGTATAAGTTGTATTATTATTTTTACGATAACTTGTGTTTTCACTAAAGTAATATTTTTCACTATTTATATCATCATTAGTACTATTAGAATCATAATTAGTACTAATAACATAACCGGCATCTTTAAAATCTGTATATCTAGCTTTATCTATTTTAATACTAAAAAAGACAAAAATTCCTACTAAAATTACTGCTAAGCCAGTAAATACAACTATGCGAATACTATTTTTTAATTTCATATCTATCCCTATCTTCTTTATTTTATCTATAAACAATTATATAATATATTTAAAATAATGTCTATTTACTTTTAATAAAACAAAAGAAAAAAAGAACCATAAATAATGATTCTTAAGCGGTTAATGGATTAAAAAATAATAGTAAGAAGCAAAAAGCAAATAATAGCAAAATAAAAATGGCTGTAATAATTAATATGCTCATTACTGAGTGTACCACTTCGTCTTTAGTTTCTGGATTACGACCAATTGCTTCCGCTACTTTTCCTCCTAAAATACCAACACCAATGCCAAGACCTAAAAAGGCTAAGCCTATCATTAAACCAATACAATTGGCAGTAGCTGCTAAAACTGTTTCCATACGTATATCTCCTACTTTTCTATAAAAAATTATAACATTAGGTAATTTTACTGTCAATAATTTAAAGTTAAAATGCTTTCTAAAAAAGGGATTATCCTAAGACATCCCTTAACATAGTGTCTAACTATTAAATCACGTCTAATAGTATCTATATTATCTATTTAGGTATTACCCAAGGAGGCATCTTGTTTCCAATCTAATAATAGATTATCTTAAATTTAAAGATTACTTCTTCTAAGCAAAAGCCGTAGCCATTACTTTTCAGTTCATAGAACTATTTTCTATCGTAGTAGGAATCTGGGCGGGCACCAATACTGTTGTTAACACCCCACCAGTTGTTGAGGTAGCCAGCGCTATTCAAATCCCACTCATTAGCATTGCCGCTTGTCGCATTAAAGATTGAAGGGGACTTCACCGGACATAACAATAGGGTTATAGATGCCCCCTAAAGAGTACTCTCTTCACTTCCATTATATTACATTTTTTACTAAAAGATAACTTTTATTAACTTATTTATCAAAAATTGCTATTTTTTACCAAAATTTGCAAATTTTTGAAGGAAATTGGCGATGTGTTACCAATATATATAATTAGGATGGTAAATAATACTCTTCTAAGAAACGGAGGTAATATCATGCAAAAATTTGTTTTAAAAGTACAAGGGGAGGTTTGCAATGTTAGAAAAAAACAAAATTATCGAAATATGGCACTATAATAATGAACATAACATTTCGGATTTCATGTTCCCTCTAGTATGGGACATCATGTTTAACCAAATGTTTATATCTAATGATACTCTACCTTTAATAGAATATATCGTATCTATTATTGAAAATGTAAATATCAAAGATATTAAAGGCAAAGTTAAATTGTTGCCCAAAGATTTGCCTCAGCATTCAATTATTGATGCTAGCAGTAAAAGTGATTTATTAATAACTTATAAAAATGGCAAAAAAACAATTAAATGCATTTTAGAAATGAATTCCTCTCGTATCATGGTTATGAGAAATTCTTTCTATGCTTTTAAAGTCGAAATGGGAGCCTTAGAAATTAAAAACGGCAAATATAAGAAAGCCTATAATACAATAATTGTTAATCTAAATTCTTATAATCATAAATCAGAATATTTAGTTGAGACAGGAGTATCTCGTACTGATTTTGGAAAAATTATTGATGATAATATTAAAACTATTAATATTAATATAGATAAAGCCTTAAATAAGCGGTATACTTATCTTAACAACCAAGAAGAAAAATGGACAAAAATATGTAGAATTTTATCTACTTGTAATATTAAAGTATTTGAAAGAAAGTTGAGTGAAATTATGAGTAAAGAAAAAGCAAAAAAAATAGTGACTAGAGCCCACGAATTATCAAGTGATGATAAATATATCAGACTATTTGAAAATGGCGAAGAAGATAATTATAAAGAAATAGTTCGTAATACCGAACTAGCAGAGGCCAGAGAAGAGGCTCGCGAACAAGGTCTTGAACAAGGTCTTGAACAAGGACGTGAACAAGGTTCTAAAAACAAGGCCCTAGATATAGCTAAAAACTTAAAACTTGCTGGCATTAGTATTGATATTATTGCTAAATCATCAGGTCTATCTATTAAAGAAATAGAAAATCTAGGTTAATTTATCGATTAAGCAAGTCAAAATAGACTTGTTTTTTTATTAAAAAGCCCTCCGAAGAGAGCCTAACATAGTTTCTAACTATTAAAACTCGTCTAATAGTATCTACATTATATCTTTAGGTACATACCATGGTTACATCTTGTTTCCAATCTAATAATAGACTATCTTAAAATTAAAGATTACTTCTTCTAAATAAAAGCCGTAGCCATTTACTTTTCAGTTCATAGAACTATTTTCTATCGTAGTAGGAATCTGGGCGGGCACCATTGCCGTTAGTAACCCAAGTGTTAGTAAGATAGCCAGCGCTATTCAAAATCCACTCATTAGCATTGCCGCTTGTCGCATTAAAGTACGAAGGGGACTAAAGATAACAGTTAGTTATAGACGTAACCCAAAGACTAAGTATAGTCTTCTCTTCCATTATATTATAATTATAGTTTTTTTAAAACTTTAAATTATCTAAAAAGAGGGATAATACTAAGACATCCCCATTAACATAGTGTTTAATTATTAAAACTCGTCTAATAATATCTATGTTATTTATTTAGGAATAAATTCCTAGAAAAAACCTTGTTTCCAATCTAATAATAGACTATCTTTAAAATGTTAAAGATTACTTCTTCTAAGTAAAAGCCTTAGCCATATACTTTTCGGTTCATAGAACTATTTTCTATCGTAGTAGGAATCTGGGCGGGCACCAAAGGTATCATGAATCCAACCCCAAGGATTGAGATTGCCAGCGCTATGCAAATTCCACTCCTGAGCAACGCCGTTTGTCGCATCAAAGTTCGAAGGGGAAAAAGCCTCCCTTGGTTTTATAGGTTTTTTCTAGAGCACTCTGCCCCATTTATATTGTAATACATTTTATAAACATTGGATATTAAAACTAAAAAACTCTCCGAAGAGAGCCTGACATAGTTTCTAACTACTAAATCATGTTTAGTAGTATCTATGTCATATATTTAGGTTAATACCAAGGTTACACCTTGTTTCCAATCTAATAATAGACTATCTTTAAAATATTAAAGATTACTTCTTCTAAGTAAAAGCCTTAGCCATATACTTTTCAGTTCATAGAACTATTTTCTATCGTAGCAGGAATCTGGGCGGGCACCAAGACTGTTAGCAACGTTCCAACCATTGTTGAGATAGCCAGCGCTATGCAAATTCCACTCATTAGCATTGCCCCATGTCGCATCAAAGTTCGAAGGGGACAAATAGTACGCCACAATAACAGTAAGGTTTTTAGATGTAACCTAAAGGCTTTATGCCCTCTTCTAAATTATATTATAATTTTATAACTTTTAAAACAATTAATTTTTAATATAAAAGCCCTCCGAAGAGAGCCAGCACAGTGTCTAATTATTAAAACTCGTCTAATAATATCTATGCTATTTATTTAGGAACAAATTCCCAGAAAAAGCCTTGTTTCCAATCTATAAATAGATTATTTTCTAAAAAGAAAATTACTTCTTATATTAATAGCCGTAGCCATTAATCACTAGTGTCATAAATTTAAATCTATCGTAGTAGGAATCTGGGCGGGCACCATTACTGTCAGTAACCCAAGTCCAAGGATTAAGATAGCCAGCGCTATTCAAATTCCACTCATTAGCAGCGCCGTTTGTCGCATCAAAGTTCGAAGGGGACAAGGTAATCCCATAGTTCTTTTAGACTTTCTCTAGAGTACTTAAACTCCACTTCTATTATAATACAAAACCCTTATTTTAATCTACCAAAAAGACTCTCCGAAGAGAGCCTAACATAGTCTTTAACTATTAAATCAAGTCTAATAGTATCTACATCATATCTTTAGGCTAATGCCATGGTTAAACCTTGTTTCCAATCTATAAATAGATTATTTTCTAAAAAAAGAAAATTACTTCTTATATTAATAGCCATAGCCATTAATCACTAGTGTCATAAATCTAAATCTATCGTAGTAGGAATCTGGGCGGGCACCAAGACTGTTGTCAACGTTCCACCAAGGATTGAGGTTGCCAGCGCTATTCAAATTCCACTCATTAGCATTGCCCCATGTCGCATCAAAGTTCGAAGGGGACAAAGTAAACGCTGCAAACGGCAATGAAAGTTATAGGTAAAACCAAAAGACTTTTTCTCGTCTTCTCTTCCATTATATTATATTTTTTGTCAAAAGATAACTTTTATCCAACTCTTTTAAAAAAATTGTAACTTTTTAGCAAAATATATCAATTTTTGAAGGAAATTAGACTTTTATTACCAATATATATAATTAGGAGGGTAAATGATACCTTTCTTAGAAAGTAGATCCTTATATGGATGAAATATTTATTAAAGAAACAACAGGAGGTGAAAAAAAAGATGGAATTATATCAATGTTATTTGATCCTATTTATCGAAGTATGCTTGGAGCCGACGAAGGAATGCCTTTGGTAGAATTTATTGTATCTATTATTATGAATAAAAGCCTTGATGAAGTTAAAGGTAAAGTTAAACACTTGTCAAAAGAATTATTAAAAAAATATTATAAAGACATGGACAGTCATGTCGATATCTTACTTGATTATAACGGAGTTAAAATTATTGTCGATATGAATTCTAAAAAAGCAATGCTCGATAGAAATTATATTTATCTATTTAAAGTCGCATCAGGAGCCTTAAAGTCCGGTGATACTACTTATAGTAATATTAAATCAACTATTTTAGTTAACTTTAATATTACTAATAAGTCCCAGAAAAACTTCATAGACATTTGCTATTTAAAAAATCAAGACGATGAAACTGTTACAAAAGTTGTTAAAGTTCTCAATGTTAATATGGCCAAAGCCTTAGATAAACATTATAATTGTCTTAATGAATTTGAGAAAAAGATGGCTATAATATGTCGGATACTTACCGCCACCAAATTATCAGATTTAAAAAAGGAGACTGATTGTTTTATGACTAAAGAAGAATCAAAAAATTTTATTAACAGAGCCAAAGAATTATCTAGTGAGGATGAAATGGTAACAATGTTTGACCAAGAAAATATGCACGAAATGATTAGAAACACCGAACTTAAAGAGGCTCATGAATCTGGTATTGAACAGGGTTCAAAAGAGACTGCTATAGACATTGCTAAAAATATGATTAAAATTGGATTAACTAACGAGCAAATAATTGAGACCACTAAACTATCAATTGCCGAAATTGATAAATTAAGAAAAGAAGATTAATTTTCTAATCATCAAAATGCCTGACAAAAGCACGACTAAATAGTCGTGCTTTTGCTTTAAAGAGTCGCCGCCGTTTTGCTTTTTGTAGAAGCAAAACGGCAGACCATCGCCATCTAATGTCTGCAAAATTTTTTGTTTAATTGGTACTTCTCTACCTATTATCTGCTTAACAACTTTGGCGTCCCAAAATGATGATTCATTTTGGGACTTAGTCATCAGTACTCTGCTCTAATCTATCCAACTACAAATGGATCAGAACTTGTTCCAATGCCTCCAGTTATCAGAGTATCAGATTTCAGATTAATAACTGGGCGGGCACCAAAACTGCCGTAAACACCCCACCAGATGCCGAGGCAGCCAGCGCTACCCAAATCCCACTCATAAGCAATGCCGCTCGCCGCATTAAAGTACGAAGGGGACATTGTCCAGTAATGTTGTGTAGAATAAGACCAAGCCAATTTATTTACATGATCATAATCCATCCCAGAGAATACTAACTCATCATATGTTACTAAACCAACCGGATAAGTTAAGACCTTATTTCCTATACTAGAATCAGTAGTTGTATATAAATCTCGTTCTTTATTCGGACATGTAAACTGCGGGCTCTTCTTTTGAAATCTTTGATAAGCACCAAAATAACTATATTGCGTTGTGCTTACCCCATCACCACTAGCAAGAGTTCTATCGCCACAGAAACCAACAGCATTAGATACGTAACTACTATACCCCTTATCAGCTATATTGGTTTTATACCAATTATCAACTGCCATCTTTATGGTTGAATTATTGGTATTATTATGTACTTCATCAAAAGTCGTTCCATCTGGATTACCATACATATAGCCAACATAAGCCGGATCATTATATTTACTATTAAATTGGTATACTCTGTTATTTATTAATTGTTTTACCCCAGTGGCATTTTTTTCGGTTCCATCATAAATAAGTCTTATAGAACCATCACCATTTATTCTTACAATCTGCCAATAAAAACCTGCAAACTGAACAAT